>Ga0209702_10000983_pt1 | contig 58048 bp, 54 predicted proteins | sample FRY01_FD_187210 | JGI IMG/M metagenome (GOLD analysis project Ga0209702, IMG submission 187210) | Freshwater microbial communities from Lake Fryxell liftoff mats and glacier meltwater in Antarctica - FRY-01 (SPAdes) (version 2) | ecosystem: Environmental > Aquatic > Freshwater > Ice > Glacier...
GAAGGACAGCGGGCGCCTGTTCACACTGATCGCCCAGTGCAGGGTGGGCAACCGGCCCGGACGTATCGAGCCACGAATGCGAAAGCGACGACCCAAACCCTACCAGTGGTTGAAGATCCCGCGCGCCCAGGCTCGGCGAAAGATCGAGCGTCATGGTCATGCGTGGGAGACAAAGTAAGTGCCATTCCACTTAACAGCGGGACCGGCTTCGCCAGCGATGGCGGCTCCCGCGAAACCCATTGACCGGATCCCGGCGCGCCCTCGCGATCAGATGGGTGAGGCGCCAGTACCTGCGCTGGCTGGAGTTGAAAAGGCCGCTCCCTTATAGTTGCGGCCATGCCCAACCCCGATTCCGCGATGGCTTTGCCACCGCACCAGGAGGTTCCAGCAGCGTGGGTTCGACCGCAGCTGGCGCAGCGTGACGACTGGATCGAAGCGCTTTCGGATAGCGAACGGTTCGAGCTCGAAACAGCGTGTGACCGCCTGACCGCAACCGGCGCGGAACTGACCGGTCTGCGCGCATCAGGCCATCCCCTTCCCATCCTGGCTCCGCGCCTGCAATGTGTGCTGTCCGATGTGCTGGACGGACGCGGCTTCGTGTTGCTGCGTGGCCGGCCAGTGCAGGCCCGGGGGCGTCGCAAGACCGCGGTCGCCTTCATGTTGCTGGGTGCGCACCTGGCACATGCCCGGCCGCAGAACGTCCAGGGTCACCTGCTGCGACTGTGGCTCGCGCCCGAACAGACACTTGACGCGCATCACTTTTACCCCCCAACTCAAACCCACCATCGACCATGACCGTCCGACTCCGAAAGACCGTTCCGGCAAAGGCCATACCTATCACGCTGGTTGACCCGACGTCGTTTCCGGCGCTGGCCGACCGCTTGCCGGCACACACCCGCCGCTGGCTCGGCGCGGTCGGCTTCACCGGAGCAGCCGACACCCATGTGCTGCTGCCCGACGATCAGGGCTCAATGGCGCAGGTGGTGGCCGGCATCTCCCATGTCGGCGACCCGTACGCGTTGTCGGCCTTGCCGACCGGTTTGCCGGCCGGTGCCTACACCTTGGCCGGCGACGGGCTGATGCTCGATCCTGCGCAGGCGGTGCTTTCCTGGCAAATGGGCGCGTATGGTTTCGACCGGTACAAGCCGCGCCGCCGCCCATCCGCCGAACTGTGCCTGCCCACCAGCGCGTCCGCCCGACGCGGCCTGGTCGTGGCGCAGGCGATCACGCTGGCGCGCGACCTGATCAACACGCCGGCCGAACACATGGGCCCAGAAGAGCTGGCCGACGCGGTGCAGACGCTGGCCCGCCAACATGGTGCACGCGTGCGCCAGGTAGTCGGCGATCAGCTGCTGAAAAAGAACTTCCCGGCCATCCACGCCGTCGGTCGCGCCAGTACCCGCGCGCCGCGCCTGATCGAGCTGCTGTGGGGTAAGCCCTCGCACCCGCTCGTGTCCATCGTCGGCAAAGGAGTCTGCTTCGACAGCGGCGGTCTGGACATCAAGGGCGCCGACGGCATGCGGCTGATGAAGAAGGACATGGGTGGCGCGGCCAACGCGCTCGGCCTGGCCGCCATGGTGATGGCACTGAAACTGCCGCTTCGGCTGCAATTGCTGATTCCGGCGGTGGAGAATGCGATTGCCGGCAATGCCTACCGGCCCGGCGACGTGATCCGTACGCGCAAAGGTCTGCACATCGAGATTGGCAACACCGACGCGGAAGGACGCGTGATCCTGAGTGACGCACTGGCCTACGCGGCGGAGTCCACGCCGGAACTGATCATCGACCTGGCCACCCTCACTGGCGCCGCACGGGTGGCATTGGGACCCCAACTGCCGGCACTTTTCTGCCGTGCGATGGACACCGGCCGGGCCCTGGTCGACCTGGGCCTGGTGCACGGTGATCCGTTGTGGCATATGCCGCTATGGGGCCCGTACCGGGCCGGCATCGAAAGCAGTGTGGGTGACATCGTCAACACCGGCCGCAACCCCATGGCCGGCGCCATCAATGCCGCGCTGTTCCTGGAGTACTTCGTGCCGCCACAGCAGGACTGGCTGCATGTCGACCTGTTTGGCTGGAACGACAACGCCCGGCCGGGGCGGCCCGTCGGCGGCGAAGCACAAGGCATGCGCACTTTGCTGGCGTACCTGGAACAGCGATTCGGATCCGCGCGCGCAACCGTATGACGAGCCAGAAACGAGCTAACCGACCATGGAATTCCGTTTGATTTATGAAGGGCCGCTGCATGGGCAAGGCGCCAAGTCACCCCACAAGTGGGAGATCCGGCGCGCCTTGCATCCGCAACTCAGGCGCCTGTGGCGTGAGCATCCGCTGAAGGATTCGGCCGCGACACTGCTGGCGCACCCCGCCCTACCCGACAAGCCCTCGGTGATAGTCGAAAAGGACGGCCTGCTGTTCGCGCCGCTGGTCACGCAGCGCCTGCACCTGTATGCGGAGGTCTCGGTGTTGCTGTTCCGCCAGCAACGCCGCGGCATGTTGATCACCGATGGCGGTGACATCGACAACCGGCTCAAGACCCTGCTCGATGGTTTGCGGGTGCCGCACGGCTCAATGGAAGGCCGCGCCGACTTGCCCCACCTGCCCGATCCGACGCCCTTCTATTGCCTGCTGGAGGATGACTCGCTGGTCACCAAGGTCACCGTCGAATCCGAACAACTGCTGCGTCCGGCCAAACCCGACGAGGTGGTGGCCATCATTTCGGTACACGTCAAGAAAACCCTGGTGTCGATCGACAACATGCAGTTGTGACGCGCCATCGGATGATGGGGCGGCAGGACTGCCGACACGCGCACGTCAACCTGCTGCGACCTGCACGCCGGACAACAAGCGGATGAAGTTGCCGCCAATCAGCTTGGCGATGTCGCCCTCGTTCAATCCGCGCTGCGCAAGGCCGGCCACGAAATACGGCAGGTTCACGTAGGTGTCGAACACCGGCTTGTAGTTGGCGTCCATGTCGGTGCCCAGACAGACATGGTCGATGCCGACCACCTCAACCAGTTCGAGCACACGCTCCACGTAGCCCTTGAGATTGGTGATGCCAATGCCAGCCGGCCACGCGCCGACCACGCCACCTCCCTTTTGCGCAATGCTGCGCGCCAGCTCCGACGAGATGAAGCGCGGATGGGTGGTCTTGCCGTGCACATGAACATGGGAAGCAATGACCGGCCGCGTCGACGCCTCGATCGCGCCCTGGGCAGTGGGCTCCGACGCATGGGCCACGTCCACCAGCATCCCAAGCCGGTTCATCTCACGTACCACGGCCGCACCCTTATCGCTGAGTCGGCCATGCACCGGTGTTCCGGTGATGATGTCGCCCAACTCGTTGTTGCGATAGTGCATCAGCGTGATCGAACGCACACCATCGGCATAGGCCGTCGCCACCCGCTCCGGCCGCCCCTCCAGAAAATCACCGCCTTCAACCGTCAACAAGGCTCCCACCTTGCCGGCCGCCCGGGCGCGGGTAATGTCGGCGACCTGCTTGACCGGCAACACCAGGCCCCGGTTTGCCAGCGATTGCAAGCGGGCCATCTGTCGCTGGTAGCTGGTCCAAGCCTCACCGGGTTCGAATGCGCGCACGGCGGCCAGGCCTTCGCCTTCGAGTCCCAGAGCCTGAAAATCCGACACCGCAGCGAATGCGGCAACGCTCAAGCCGCCGGCGCGCATGTCGGCAATCGTGTCGTCCTCGAAGCTACCGAGCTTGGCGTAAAGCCAGACCAGGCCCGACAGGTTCTGGGCGCCGTCCACGAAGCTGCGGCCCGGATGGGCATGGGCATCGACCGAGGGATGGCGTGCCAGCAGATCGCGTGCGGTCGCGAGTTCTTGCGCGGACACGGTGAGCCCGATCGGTGCCGGCTTGGGTCGGGCCACCCACCAAGTGGTCGCACCCACCACGGCGACGGCAGCGCCGATGCCGGTCAATACCCTGCGCCGCGTGATCCTGGCCATATTCCCCCATCGTAGTAGTTTCCGATCGCCTCCATGTTAGCGCCGCCCCATGCATCGCCACGGCAGACGGCCAATGGACAATGAAACCTGACAACCAGGGTTCGACCTGGCCAAACCGCATCGACAGGAATCAGACGATGAACGAGAAAATCAACCGGATACTGGACCAGATGGCGGAACTCGAGGATGAACTGCGCAGCGCCGTGCATGCGCAGGAAAGCCGCATGTTCTTCGAGATCAAGGGCAAGCGGGTGGAGTTCGAGCGCACGGTGCGCGACGCCCACCGCAAGCTCAAGATGAATTTCTTTCGCTGGCTGGTCACCAACCGGCCACAGAACCTGATCACCGGCCCGATCATCTACAGCATGGCGATTCCGCTATTGATGCTCGACCTGTGCGTGAGCTTCTTCCAGTGGTCGTGTTTTCCGATCTACGGCATCACGAAGGTGCGGCGCGCCGACTACATCGTGTACGACCGTCACCAGCTGGCCTACCTGAACTTCATCGAGAAATTCCACTGCACTTACTGCGAATATGGCAACGGCCTGATTGCGTATCTGCGCGAAATCGTCGCGCGCACCGAGCAGTATTTCTGCCCGATCAAACATGCACGCAAGATTCTGGGCACGCACGGGCGCTACAACCGCTTTTTGGATTATGGCGACGCCGAGGAATATGAAAAACGGCTGGAAGGATTCCGCAAGGCATTGGGGAAAATCAAATAAGCGAACCAGCCGATGCGATGCCGTGCGTCGCCAGCAGCACCATTTGAACGACACGTGTCGGTGGCCACACCCGCAACGGCGCGGCCACTGGGGATCATGGCCTGTTCAAGCTGCCTGCAGACCGTTGCGCTGGATCGCGGCCGGCCGCGCCTTGTCGGCCGTACCAAATGTCACTTCACCCGAGAGCTGGCCACCTTCCTCGATCACCAACTTGCCATAACGTATCTTGCCGGTGATCTTGCCGGTGGCGTAGATCATCAGTTTGTCTCGCACCGTCAGGTCGCCGTCGAAGCTGCCATGGATCTCGGCAATGTCGATACACGCCGTACCCTTGAACGCGCCACATTCGGCAATCTGCATCAGGCGTGAGTCCATCGTGGCTTCGACCGTACCCTCAACAAACAAGGTGTCGCAGTCGGTGATCTCGACGCCCTTGAGCTTGATGTTCGGGCCCACGGTGAGTTTGCTGCCGCCCTGCGCAGGGGCTTGACTGTTGTCGGACGCCGCCGGCGTCTCGGGAGCAACCGCCGTGGCAGGGGGCGTCACACCGGCGACGGCCTGTGGTGTGGTCGTAGAAGCATGGGAATTGAGCTGGGCCATGGTCTGGGCACGCCGCGCTGCCGCGGGGTCGGGATCACGTTTGCCGAAGAAAGGGGGGGTCAGTGCCATCGGGTTCTCCTTGAAAAGAACTCGATGGTAGGTAGGCAACCGTGAACACTTGCCCACCCAGGTGCAAGATGCGTAACGAAATGGTGGACGCCGCCTCTCACGCTCTCAACGCTGCGTCCTGGCCCAGGCCTCGTAACGCGCCTTGTTCTCGTCATTGGGCGGATACAGTCCGGGCAAGGCCATGCCGGCCTCGACCTGGGTCATGATCCAGCCCTCGAGCCTCTCCTGCTCGACCGCAGCCGTCACCACGTCGTCGAGCAGCGCCTGCGGGATCAACACGGCGCCGTCGTTGTCGACCACCACCACGTCGTTCGGAAACACCGCCACGCCACCGCAACCCACCGGCTCCTGCCAGGCCACAAAAGTCAGGCCCGCCACCGACGCCGGCGCAGCAGCCCCCTGGCACCATACCGGCAAACCGGTGGCCAGTACACCGTCGAGGTCTCGCACCACACCGTCGCTCACCAGCGCCGTGACGCCGCGCTTTTGCATGCGCGCGCACAGGATGTCACCGAAGATGCCGGCATCCAACACACCCATCGCGTCAACGACTGCGATGCAGCCCTGCGGCATGGCCTCGATGGCGGCGCGGGTCGAGATCGGTGCGCCCCAGGAGGCCGGCGTTGCCAGGTCTTCGCGCGCCGGCACGAAGCGCAAAGTAAAAGCCCGCCCGACCAGCCGCGCCTGACCCGGCTTGAGCGGACGCGAACCGCGCATCCAGACATTGCGCAAGCCCTTCTTGAGCAGCACGGTCGTCAGCGTGGCGGTGGTGATACCGGACAGGACCCGGACCAGATCAGGGGAAAGCGGCAGAGGATCAACACCCATGGCAAAGTCTCCAGCAATGAAATAAACAACGTGTCGCCGGGCTGGCGGCACCGACGCCAACGCAAGCCGCCAGGTCTTCGGTCACCGGCGGGCCCGCCAGCAGATGGGCGCCGGGCAGGCCGGTCGCCTCGTCAGCGCGGAATCGCATAGGTGCCGACTGCGTGGGCCACCGGTTCGTCCTGGCCTTCCGAGTACAGCGTCACCTCACCCACCGCCAGCGTGCGCCCGATCTTGAGCATCTTGCACACGCCGATGATGGCGCGATCGCTGGCCGGCTTGCGCATGAAATTGAAGTTCAGGCTGGTGGTCACCGCCAGCGGGACGATACCGATATCCGCCAGGATGGCCACATACAGGGCAACGTCGGCCACCGTCATCATCACCGGGCCGGATACGGTCCCGCCAGGGCGCAGTTCGGACTCACCGATCTCGTGGCGCACCGTGGCCGACCGCGTGCCGATCGCCTCGATGGTGCATTTGTTCTGTGGGAATTCCCGCTTCAGGAATTCGGAGAGTTCGGCCTTGGTCACCATGCGTCTGTTCCTTCGTCTGGCTGGGAGTCTAGCTGCAAGCACTGGCAAGCGCTGGCACGCCCGAGCGACACCGCCGCCAATGTGGCTCAGCCGCCGCCGCGTTGCATGTACAGGTCGAAACGCTTCATGAAGCGGTAACGCTGCGCCTCATCCAGACCGGTGAAACGAAAACTCACGAGCAGCCTGGGAATACGCGCCAGCGCGATGGCACGGGGCTCACCCACGCGCCAGGACAGGATGAGCTGGCCAGACTCTATGCGCGCGGTCATTGCCTGCGCAACCCGCTGATAGGGATGACTGCCCATGGCGTCAGGCAACCAGCCCAGCCACTCCTTCTCGGTGCAACCCATTTCGCGATCAAAACTCGCAGCGTAGAAAGCTTGCATGGTGGTGTGCGGCGAACCGGGTTCAGCCGCCGGCAATCGGCGGCCAGATGGCCAGCACATCGCCTTCGACCAGCCTACGCGTCATGCGACCGGCAGGCTCCACGTAGCTGCCGTTGACCAGTACCAGATACACCATTTTTTCGGGCAGTGCCATCGGGCCGATGATCTGGCTGATGCTGGCGTCGGACGCCACATCCATTTCCAGCATGTGGGTGTACTTGACGGCCGCAGGCAGATAGTCGGTCAGTGGGGCAAGCAGCTTGAACGCGATCTTCATGGAAGCCGACTTTACCTGCGCCGTGCGTCTTGCGCACCGTTCCAGCCGCTTTGTCCCTGTGCGCTGGCCAGATACGCGTCCAGAAAGGCAGCCCCAGGGAGCCCCAGGGAGCCGCCATTTCTAGAGGGGCACGGGGCTCACAAGCAAACCTCCGAACTCCGCGCTGCGGTACGCAGCTTGCTTGGCGCGGCGCCGCGTTCATAAGGTAACCTCCGCGCAAGGCCTGAATGGGCCCGTCACAGGCCCGGCCTCCGCGGCCGACGTCGACCGGCTATGCGCAGCGCAGCTGGGCCATGCGTCGGCGCTGGCCATGTCCCCCACGATTCACACGGCCTGGCGCACGTCGTCCACGGCGGGCCGCTCGCCATATCGCCGCGCCAGCAAGGCACACACCATCAACTGCATCTGATGGAACAGCATCAGGGGCAGGACGACGGCACCCACGGCACTGGAGGCGAACAGGATCTTGGCCATCGGAATGCCGCTGGCCAGGCTTTTCTGCGAACCGCAGAAAACGATGGCAATCTCGTCGGCCTTGTCGAAGCCCAGCTTGCGCGCCGCCAGTGTGACGCTGACCAAGGTGATGCCGAGCAGGATCGCGCAGACCACCAGCAACCCGGCGAATGCGCTGGCTGGCAACTGCTGCCACAGGCCGTTGATGACGGCGGCACTGAAGGCGGTGTAGATGACCAGCAAGATGGAGCCTTGATCGACGAACTTGAGCACTGAAGCGCGCCGGCGTACCCATTCACCGATCCAGGGCCGCAGCAGGTGACCGACGATGAACGGCAACATCAACTGCAACAGGATGCGCCCGATCGCGTCGAATGATGACGCGGCGCCGTTTCCCGGCATCACGATCAGGCCGACCAGGACCGGCGTGATGAACACGCCCAGCAGGGTCGAACCGGATGCGCTGCAGATCGCCGCCGGCACATTGCCGCGTGCCATCGATACCAGCGCAATCGCCGACTGCACGGTCGCGGGCAATACACACAGGTACAAAACGCCGACATAAAGCGTCGGCGTGACCAGAGGCTCGAGCACCGGGCGCAGCACGATGCCCACGACCGGGAAGAACACGAAAGTGCAGACAAACACCAGCAAATGCAGCCGCCAGTGCGTGACACCTCCCACCAGTGCCTCGCGGGATAGCTTTGCACCATGGAGAAAAAACAGCAGCGCGATGCCGACCGCTGTCAGTAGTTCGAACACGCGCGCGGCCAGACCGCTGGCAGGCAGCACGCTGGCGATGAAAACCACCGCCACCAGGGACAGGGTGAAGTTATCGGGAAGATATTTGGAACGGGCCATGATCGTATTGGACAACACCCACCTACTGGTCACCGCCTGCATTCGGAAAAAACAGCTGCTCGCCGCCGATCTTGTAGCTTGCGATCGCTTGCTGGCCCGGTGGCGACGTCACCCAGTCGATGAATTTCTGTGCCTCGGCAAACTTCACATGCGGGTGTTTGGCCGGGTTGATCAGCATCACGCCATACTGGTTGAACAGGCGCTTGTCGCCTTCAACCAGCACCGTCAGATCGGCGCGGTTCTTGAAGTTGAGCCAGGTGCCGCGGTCGGCCAGCACGTAGGCATTGCTGCCCGCCGCCATGTTCAGCGCCGGACCCATGCCGCAGCCGCACTCGCGGTAGCCCCGACCTTTGCGCTGTTCCAGCGCCGCCGCTTGCCAGAAGCGCAACTCCGCCGCATGGGTGCCGCTTTTGTCGCCGCGCGAGATGAAGCTGGCATTGGCAGCGGCAATCTTCTTCAGGGCCTGCACCACGTCTTTGCCCTTGACGTCGACCGGATCGGATCGGGGGCCGATGATGATGAAGTCGTTGACCATGACCGGAAATCGCTTGACACCGAAGCCGCCGGCGACGAATTTGTCTTCCGCCACCCGGTCGTGCACGAACAGCACATCGGCGTCGCCACGCCGGCCCACGTCCAGTGCCTGGCCGGTGCCCAGCGCCACGATCTTGACGTCGATGCCGCTGGCCTTCCTGAACTCGGGCAACAGATGACCGAACAGTCCGGACTGTTCGGTTGATGTCGTCGATGCCATGGTGATCGTGGTCTGCGCCTGTGCACCCATCACCAGCACACAGCCGGCGGCCAGCAGGACCCGGCGCGCCAACTGCCGCGGATTAAAGTGACAGGATCGAGGTTTCATGCAAGTTCTCCTTTGACAAACAGGTGCGCTGCGCTGGATGCAGCCTGCAGCCGCGGCGCGTCGAAAAATTCGCCCACCGGCAAATCGGCCAGCACGCGACCGCGCTCCAGATAGACCACACGGCTGGCCAGGCGTTTGACCTGGCCCAGGTTGTGACTGGCAAACACCATGGTCATGGTCTGCTGAGCGCTGGGGCGCGCGAAATCGGCCATCAGCGCCTCGACCTCGCGCTTGGCATGCGGATCCAGGCTGGCGGTAGGCTCGTCGAGCAGCCACAACGCCGGTCGCAATGCCCAGGCGCGTGCCAACGCCACGCGTTGCTGCTGCCCGCCCGACAAGGCCCGCGCATTGCGCGTTGCCAACATTTCCATGTCGACCCGCGCCAGCGCCTCAAGCGCCTGCATGCGGGCCTGACGCCAACGCATGCCATCGAGCCACAGGCCGAGCGCCACGTTGTTCTGCACCGAGGTGCGCAACATGAACGGCCGCTGAAACACCATGGCCTGGCGCGCTGACGCATCGCGTGCCACGCTACCCTCGTCGGGGCGCAGCAGGCCATGCAGCAGTCGCAGCAGCGTGCTCTTGCCACTGCCGTTGCCGCCCACCAGCGCCACGCGCTCGCCGGCGTCAATGCGCAGGTCGATGCCGATCAACGCCCGCACCGGCCCGTAGGAGAGATCCACGCCACGCAGGTCGAGCAGGCTGCCCATCACGAACCCTGCCCGCATGCACACCTACACGTCGATTTGCGACGAGCCGGCCTCACGCCGGCACACCTGCGGGGCCGGCGAACGAGCCGCCCTCGACCTTCTGGCGCCAGCCCCGCACGAGCGAGATCAGGCTGTTGAGCAACAGCATCACCGCGAGCAGGACCAGGCCCAGCCCCAGCGCCAGCGGCAGATCTCCCTTGCTGGTTTCCAGCGCGATGGCGGTTGTCATGACACGCGTGAAGCCATCGATATTGCCCCCGACGATCATGACGGCGCCAACCTCCGACACCGCGCGGCCGAATGCGGCGATCAGCACCGTCAGCAGCGCAAAGCGCTCATCCCACGCCAGCAAGCCACTGCGCAACAAGGTACCCGCACCCAGCGAGCGCAATTGCTCGCCGTGGCCATGTTCCGCATCCTCCACCACCTGACGGGTCAGCGCGGTGACCACCGGCAACACCAGCAGCGCCTGCGCCACCACCATGGCCTTGAAACTGAACAGCCAGCCCCAGGCCCCGAAAAGCCCCGAGCGTGACAGCAAAAGATAAACCACCAATCCCACCACCACCGACGGCACCGCCAACATCGTGTTGAGCAATGTCAGACATGCGCCCCGGCCCCGGAACCGGGCCACCCCGAGCCAGGAACCCAGCACCAGACCCAGACCACAGGCCAGCAGGCATGCGGTCGCGCTGACCGCCAGAGAACGGCCTACGATGGTCCACAAGGCCGGATCCCTTGAGATGATCAATTCGAGCGCTGTAACCGCGCTTTGCGTGAAAGTGGACATGTTGGAGTATCGTAGGCGAGCGCAAGAGAAACCGCGATATGAACAGCGATGCATAGGATCCACTTCCATTACACATTGGGACGCGACAGCGGCCCGCCGCGGGTGCGCAATCCGCTGATCGAGCTGTTGCAGGCGGTGGCGGCCGAAGGATCCATCTCCGCCGCGGCGCGGGCGCTGGGGCTATCCTATCGCCACGTGTGGGGCGAGCTCAGGCGCTGGCAGGACGAACTCGGTCAGTCCCTGGTGACCTGGGACAAGGGCCAGCCAGCGCAATTGACCGCCTTTGGTGCCAAGCTGATGTGGGCCGAACGCCAGGCCCAGGTGCGACTTGCGCCGCAGATCGCGGCGTTGCGCGGCGACCTGGAACGGGCGTTTGCGGTGGCATTCGACGACAAAGCGCATGTACTGACGCTGTACGCCAGTCACGACGATGCCCTGGCCGGACTGCGCGAATATGCGCTCACAGGCAACCCCGAGGCATCGGCCCGCAGTGGCGCGCCAGCCGGCCCGTTGCACCTGGACGTGCGGTTTTGCGGCAGCGTGGATGCGATCCGTGCGCTCAACGAGGGGCGCTGCGAAATGGCTGGCTTTCACACGCTGCAGAGTCCGGCGCCCGGATCACTCGCAGAGCGCACCTACAAGCCGCTGCTCAGGCCCGGACAGCACAAGCTGATTGGGTTTGCGCAGCGCACGCAAGGGCTGATGGTAGCCCGTGGCAACCCCATGGGATTGACCTCGCTGCAGGATGTGCAGCGCACAGGCGCGCGTTTCGTCAACCGCGCGCGCGGCACCGGAACACGGGTATTGCTCGAGGATTTGCTCGCAAGCGAGGGCATCGCGCCGACACGGATCCGGGGTTTCGATCACACGGAACCGTCCCATGCGGCCGTAGCGCACACGGTTGCCGCCGGACAGGCCGATGTGGGACTGGGCATTGAGGTCGCGGCACGCCGCCAGGGTCTGGACTTCATCGCGCTGGCCCACGAAAACTACCACCTGGTGTGTCTGCGCAGCGCGCTGGACAAGCCTGCCACGCAGGCCTTGCGCCTGCTGCTATGCAGCGCTGACTGGCAGCAACAGTTGTCGACCATGGCAGGCTATCGTCCATCGCACAGTGGCGAGGTACTGGCCCTGAGCCGCCTGCTGCCGTGGTGGAAATTCACAAGGCGCAAGACCGAAAACCAGAAAACATCTGATCGCACTGCGGCAACTGGAAGTTCCTGAAGCGCGGATGTTTCATGCGCTCGCGGGTCGCAAACGATGCGCCACGCAGCACCTTGTGGCTGCCGAAACAGGGTTGTGAATAATCCCGCCACGGGTCGGCGGTGAAGCCCGGATACGCACGCGCCGTGCTGCCGGTCCATTCCCACACATCGCCCCAGCGAAATCCACGCCGCTGCGCAGTGCAGGCCGCCAGTTCCCACTCCACCTCGGCTGGCAGGCGCCGGCCGGCCCAACGGCACCAGGCGTCGGCCTCCCACCAGCTGACGTGCGTGACGCACTGGCCGCCCAGCATGCGCCGGGGCGTGCCAAAACGGGTCTGCATCACGGCACCGCTGGCGACCCCGATCTGTTGAACATACCGGGGAGCACGTCCGCCGGCCTCGGTGCCTTCGGCTGCGGCGTGTGCCTGCAGCCACTGCCAGCCCTGCGGATGCCACAACTCGGCGCGGTCGTAGCCGCCGTCGTCGACAAACTCCACGTACTGTGACCAGCTCACCACCTGCGCATCGATCTCGAACTCGGGCACCGCAACCGGGTGCACCGCACACTCGTTGTCGAACGCGAAACCGGCCCCCGGCGCGCTACCCGTGTCCCATCGCGTCGCGTTGACCAGCAAGGGGGCACGTTGCGTCATCGGGCCCGGAGCATCCATGTCCAGCGCCACACCACACTGTTGCGCCATGACGATCAGGTCTTCGCCATGCATGTCTTCATGGGCCAGCGCCAGACGATAGAAATACAGGCCCTCGTTGGTGTCGGCAGCGGTCTCGAGCAATTCGAGCGTGGTCTCCAGCGACGTCAGCAGATAGGTCTTGAGCGTGGCGATGTCCGGCAAGTCCAACCTGCGGCGTTCCAGCGGCGAAACCCGGGCATCGTCCCACCAGCGATCTGCGCTGGGCTCCAGGGAAGGCAATCGGGTGGCACGCGGATCACAACGCCGCCCCCGGGCGCGCTGCATGTTGCGCGCAATCCACCACTCCTGGAACCAGCCGATGTGGCCCAGCTCCCATGCCAGCGGGTTGGTCTGCGCCAGCACGACTGGATCCGTGATGCCCTCGCTACCAAGGCCAGCGGCTGCCAGCTTCGAAGCCAGATGCAAGGTGTGGTTTCGCGCATCCATCAACGCGACAGACAGGAGATCACCGCCAGCAGAGCGCATGCCAGGCGAGTCGATACCGCGAACAAGCGAAGTGACCATACCTGCCATCTTATGTCACCGGAGATTACCGAAACGGCACACAAGAATGTCGGCAAGGCGACAAACAATGGACTTTTTCTCAATCGAATCGATAACTTGCAGCATTTCCTAAGGGAAAGTCCCCTGCCATTGGCAGCAGGGACCAGAACACAATGCGGTAGGAAAAACATTTGACACGGCTTTTTGGCTGTTGCTGTTCAACCTCACCTTTCCGACCCAGTCAGGCGTCTTCATCTTAGTAAAGGAGATTTATCCATGGATCGTCGTTCCATCATCAAGAATGCAGGCCTCGCCGGCATTCTGGCCGCAGGTGCCGCTCCCGCCATCGTGCATGCACAAACCGCGCTTCGCTGGCGCCTGACATCGAGCTTCCCCAAGTCCCTCGACACCTTGTTCGGCGTGTCTGACGTCTTCGCCAAACAGGTCAAGGAGATGAGCGGCGGAAAGTTCGAGATCACCACGCACGGCCCCGGTGAACTGGTGCCTGCTTTCGGCACCATCGATGCAGTTCAGGCCGGTACGGTCGAAATGGCCAGCACGGCCCCCTACTACTACTTCGGTAAGGATCCGACCTTCGCCATCGGCTGCGCCATTCCTTTCGGCCTGAACAGCCGCCAGATGACAGCTTGGATGATGCATGGCAACGGCCTGAAGCTGACGCGCGAGTTCTACGCCCAGTACAACATCATCAACTTCCCGATGGGCAACACCGGCGCACAGATGGGCGGCTGGTTCCGCAAGCCGATCAAGTCGCTGGCCGACATCAAGGGCCTGAAGTTCCGTACCGGCGGCTTCAGCGGCAGGGTCTGGGAACGCATCGGCGGTATCGCTGCCAATATCCCTGGCGGCGAGATTTACCAATCGCTGGAAAAAGGCACGATCGACGCAGCCGAGTGGGTCGGACCTTATGACGACCTGAAGCTGGGCTTCTACAAGGTTGCCAAGAACTACGCCTACCCTGGCTACTGGGAAGGCGGCCCGCAGCTCGACCTGCACGTCAACACCAAGGCCTACGAAGGACTGTCGGCAGAGTACAAGGCCATCATCACCGCGGCGTCGATGTATGCCCATACCAACATGCAGGCCCAGTACGACGCGCTCAACCCTGGTGCACTGAAAGAACTGGTGAGCAAGGGCGCCAAGTTGTTCCCGTTCCCGGCAGCCGTGATGAATGCGGCGTACAAAGAGGCGATGGCCCTGTACAGCGAACTGAACAACTCCAACCCGGCCTGGAAGAAGATTTACACCGACTACGCCGCGTTCCGCCGCGACCAGAACCTGTGGTTCCGCTTCACCGAGTCCACGTTCGACAACTTCATGCAGCGTCAAAAACTGTAAGTCACAGGTACTCGGCTGCGTCACGGATCGGTTCGGACGCAGTCAGTTCCCCAAAAGAATAGCCCCGCTTGCGGGGCTATTCTTTTGGGCCAACGCAAGCAGCCCCGGCCCTGCCCTGCAGGTACCGGGGCCGAAGGGCCTGTGCGGATCAGGGCTTCTTCTTGCCGTCGTCCTGCTTGACTGCGTCGAGCAAGGCCTTCATCGGATCGTCTGCATCGGCGGGCTCGGCAGGCTCTGCGCCCTCGGCCTCGCTCGCGCCCTGCTCCGGCGCCGGCATGCCGAACATCGGCAAAGGCGCGAGTTGTCCCGGCGCCGGCAACCTGAATGCCTCGAGCGCCGCCTCAGCATCGATATTCGGCCCTTTGTCGATGTTGCCAACCACCATTTTGGGGAACGCGATGATGCTGGCGAGAACAATTACCTGCAGGAACAGGAAGGCGATCGATCCCATGTAGATCTGGCCGGTCTTGACAGGCGGAATGGTTTCACCGGTGATACGGTCCTGGTATTCGGTCTTGGCGGCAACGCTACGCAGGTAAAACAGCGCGAAGCCGAATGGCGGGGTCAGGAACGAGGTCTGCAGATTCACCGCCAGGATGATGCCGAACCAGATCATGACCGCATCGATTGGCACATCCGGCATCATGGTGGGCAGGATCTTGGTCGCCACCGGCACCAGGATCGGAACCACGATGAATGCGATTTCGAAAAAGTCGATGAAACAACCCAGAATGAACACCAGTATGTTCACAACGATCAGGAAACCGAGCGCGCCGCCCGGCATGCCGGTGAACAGGTGCTCGACCCAGATATGGCCATCGGCCGCGTTGAAGGTAAAACTGAAGACGGTCGACCCCACCAAAATGAACATCACGAAGGTCGCCAGCTTGGCGGTGCCGTCGAGTGCCTGCTTGAGCAGCTTGAAATTCAGTCGGCGCCGCGACACCGCCATGATCAGAGCGCCCATTGCCCCCATGGCGCCACCCTCGGTCGGCGTCGCGAGGCCCAGGAAAATCGTTCCCAGCACCAGGAACATCAGCACCAGCGGCGGGATCAGCACGAAGGTGACCTGCTCGGCCAGGCGCGACAGCAGCCCCATGCCGGTAATCCGGTTCGCGATGGCCAGCGCCAGCGCCAGCAGCGACGACACCGTCAGCGACATGATGATGATCTCGTCGTTGTCCGCCCCATTCGTGCGCTCAAGCCAGGCACCCATGATGGCGTTGTGCTGGGTCGACCAGAACCAGCCCGCCAAGGCACAGGCGACCAGCAACACGATCAATGACTGGTGGCCGCTGGCGCCGTTCTTTTCACGATAGATGCGGGCCTCGACGGGCAGCGCCGGCACCCATTTTGGCTTGAAGACTGCGACCAACAATACATAACTCACATACAGGCCGACCAGCAACAGGGCTGGAAAAACCGCGCCCGAATACATGTCGCCGACCGAGCGGCCCATCTGGTCGGCCAGCACGATCAGCACCAGCGACGGCGGGATCGCCTGTGCCAGGGTTCCCGAGGCCGTGATCACGCCAGTGGCCACGGTACGGTTGTAGCCGTAGCGCAGCATGATGGGCAAGGAGATCAGGCCCATCGAGATCACCGCTGCCGCCACTACGCCGGTGGTCGCGGCGAGCAAGGCGCCGACCAGAATCACCGCAATCGCGAGGCCGCCGCGCACTGGACCAAACACCTGCCCGACGGTTTCGAGCAGGTCCTCGGCCATGCGCGAGCGTTCCAGGATGATGCCCATGAACGTGAAGAACGGAATCGCCAGCAGCGTTTCGTTCGACATGATGCTGAACACCCGCAGCGGCAGGGCCTGGAACAGGCTGGTCGGGAAAAGCCCCGCCTCCATGCCGATCAGCCCGAAGAATAATCCGGTTGCGGCCAGTCCGAACGCGACCGGAATACCGGTCAGCAGAAAGAGAAACAGCCCCGCAAACATCACGGGGACAAAGTTGTTGGCAATGAGTTCGAGCATGTCAGTTCTTTCGCGCAGCAAGGTCACGCGCGGCTTGCGCTTCGGCTTCCGCCGCCATTTCTTCGGCAAATAATTCTTCGTTGGTCTTGTCGTGTTCGACCGAGAACGGCTGGTCGCGATGCCCGGTCAGGAAACCGATACGTTTGATCAGTTCGGACAAGGACTGCAGCAACAACAGGCCAAAACCGACCGGGATCAGCGCGATCACCGGCCAGCGAATCAGTCCGCCGGCGTTCTGACTCATTTCGCCACTGTCGAAGGCCCGCATGAAATACGGCCAGGCCAGATCGATCATGATCCAGGCCAAGGGAATGGTGAAGACGATGAGACCGATGGAATCGATGATCGCGTTGGTACGTTTGGAAAAACGCGACGCGATGAAATCGATCCGTACATGGTCGTTCTTGAGCATCACGTAGCCGACACCGAGCATGAAGACCCCGGCGAACAGATACCACTGGATCTCCAGCGCCGAGTTAGACCCGATGCTGAAGACCTTGCGCAAGACGGCATTGACGGCGCTGATCACGGTGGCGGCAAGAATCAGCCATCCGATCAACTTGCCAAAGCCCAGGCTGATCGCATCGATCAACCGGGACAGGGATAACAGGGCAGACATAGGCGCTCCGGAAAATCATGTGAAAAAACAGCGACGCGCAGGACAAAACCTCGGCGCCAGCGTAACGCCAAGGGTAACCGCTGGCGACCCGAAAACGGCACCCGCAATGGGCTAACTGACTAGGGAAAACACCGCCCAGATCGTGTCAACCGACCGGTAAATGTCGGTCAGGCAACAATTTTGAGCGGTGGACGCGCCGCCTCGACCAGGCTGGCGAATCGGCTCTTGATCGCCTGCGCGATACCGGACGCGTCCAGCCCCTGCATGGCCATCAGGCGCGCCGGGTCGCCATGTTCGATGAAGACGTCGGGCAGCCCCAGTTGCAGCAGCGGCTTGAGGATGCCCGCTGCCTGCAAGGCTTCGGCGACGGCACTGCCGGCCCCGCCCATGACACAGCCGTCCTCGACGGTGACCAGCGCCTCGTGCGACTGCGCCACCTGGCGCAGCAGTTCTTCGTCCAGCGGCTTGGCCCAGCGCATGTTGACCACGGTCGCATCCATCAGCGCGGCGGCCTCCAGCGCCGGGTGCAGCAAGCTGCCGAAGGCCAGGATCGCGATGCCGCGGCCCTGGCGCCGGATTTCGCCGCGGCCATAAGGCAAGGCCTCGAGGTCGGTCCGTGGGATCACGCCGGCGCCGGCGCCACGCGGGTACCGCACGGCAACCGGATGCGCACAGGCATACGCGCTGCTCAGCAGTTGCCGGCATTCGCCCTCGTCCGCCGGGCAGGCAATCGCCATGTTGGGAATGCAGCGCAGGAAGGCAATGTCGTAGGCACCTGCATGCGTTGCGCCGTCGGCCCCGACCAGACCGGATCGATCGATGGCAAACACCACCGGCAGGTTCTGGATCGCCACGTCGTGGATCAGCTGGTCGTAGGCGCGCTGCAGAAAGGTCGAATAGATCGCCACTACCGGCTTGAGGCCCTCGCAGGCCAGGCCGGCGGCAAACGTCACCGCATGCTGCTCGGCGATGCCGACGTCGAAATAACGTTCGGGGAAGCGCTTTTCGAACTCGACCAGCCCCGAACCTTCGCGCATCGCCGGCGTGATGCCCACCAGGCGCTTGTCCTGCGCCGCCATGTCGCACAGCCACTGACCGAACACCTGGGTGAAGGTCGTCTTGGCTGGCGCCGAGGACTTCTGCAGGCCAACCGCCGGATCAAAGCGGCCGGGGCCGTGATAGGCCACCGGATCGGCCTCGGCCAGCTTGTAACCCTGACCCTTCTTCGTGACCACATGCAGGAACTGCGGGCCGTCGAGGTGGCGGATGTTCTCGAGTGTCGGGATCAGCGACTCCAGGTCATGGCCGTCGATGGGGCCGGTGTAGTTGAAGCCGAACTTCTCGAACAAGGTGGCCGGCACGACCATGCCCTTGGCATGCTCCTCGAATCGTTTGGCCAGCTCGAACAAGGGCGGCGCGCCCTTGAGCACCGATTTGCCGACGTTCTTGGCCGCAGCATAGAACTTCCCGGTCATCAGCTGCGCCAGATAACGGTTTAGCGCCCCGACCGGCGGGCTGATGCTCATGTCGTTGTCGTTCAGGATCACCAGCAGCTTGCATTCGGCTATGCCGGCGTTGTTCAGCGCCTCGAACGCCATGCCGGCGGTCAACGCGCCGTCGCCGATGATGGCCACGCTGTGCCGGTTTTCACCCTTGATCCGCGCGGCTTGCGCCATGCCCAGTGCGGCCGAGATCGACGTGCTGGAATGCGCGGTTCCGAACGCGTCGTAGGCGCTCTCGGAGCGCCGCGGAAAGCCGCTCAGACCGCCTAGCTGGCGTAGCGAGTCCATGCGCTCGCGCCGCCCAGTCAGAATCTTATGCGGATAGGTCTGGTGACCCACGTCCCAGACCAGCCGGTCCTGCGGCGTGTTGAACACATAGTGCAGCGCCACCGACAACTCGACCGTACCCAGATTCGAGCTCAGGTGGCCACCGGTGCGGGACACGCTGTGCAGCAAGAAGGCGCGCAACTGTGCGGCCACTGCGCCCAGCTGGCCGCGCGGCATGCGGCGCAGATCGGATGGATCGGCAATTTTCTGCAGCAAGGGGTAGTCGGAGTAAGCCATCGGATTCCTTCAGTTCGATCGGTTGACCACCATGTCAGCCAGAGCGCGCAAGGCGCCGTCATGGGGCAAGGCCGCACGCTCGAGCGCATGCAGCGCCTGGCCCAGCAGTTCACGCGCATAGGCACGCGAGCGCTCGAGTCCCAGCACTGACACATAGGTGGGCTTCTCGGCCGCGGCATCCTTGCCTGCCGTCTTGCCCAGAGTGGCGGAGTCGGCGGTGACATCCAAAATGTCGTCGACCACCTGGAAGGCCAGGCCGACGGCGGCACCGTAGTCCTCCAGCGCCTGCCACTGCACCGGCGTGGTCTGGCCGCTGGCCGCTCCCATCATCACGCTGCCCTTGAGCAAAGCACCGGTCTTGAGTTCGTGCATGTCGCGCAACTGCTTCTCGCTCAGCGGGCACCCGACGCTGGCCAGATCGATGGCCTGGCCGCCCGCCATGCCGGCGCTACCGGCAGCGCGGGCGAGCAGGCGGCACAGCCGGGCCTGCATCGCAACCGGAAGCTGTTCGTCGGTGTCGGGGGTCAACAATTCGAAGGCCAAGGCCTGCAAGGCATCGCCGGCGAGCAAGGCGGTGGCCTCGCCAAACGCCACATGCACGGTGGGCTTGCCACGGCGCAGCACGTCGTTGTCCATGCACGGCATGTCGTCGTGCACCAGTGAATAGGCGTGGATCAGCTCGACCGCGCAGGCGGCGCGCAACGCGGCATGCCCATGGCCATCGAGCGCCTCCGACGCGGCCATGACCAGCAGCGGTCGCAGCCGTTTGCCGCCGTCGAGCACGGCGTACCGCATGGCCTGCACCAATTCGGCTGGCGCACCATGGTCAAGGCCGGCCGGCGCGTCAGACGTGACCCATGACGACAGGGCAAGCTCCACCGCGTCGAGCCGTTCGCCCATCCAGGCCGACAGGTCGAGCGCCTGCGACGGCGACGGGGAAGGTTTCACTCGGGCATCCATGTCTTGAGGGTTCCGGCGTCCAGGACGCTGATCTGGTTTTCCACCGCCTGCAGTTTGTCGCGGCAGAAATGAAGCAATTGCGCACCGCGTTGATAGCCACTGAGCAGTTGCTCCAGCGGCATGTCACCGGACTCGAGTCGGTTTACCAACTGCTCGAGTTCCTGCAATGCGGCCTCGTAGTTGGCTGGCGGCGCTTCGGTGGTGGAACTTGCGGGGGCCTTGGCCATGATGTTCAACGTTCGGGAAACGGACCATTTTAGGCGCATGGCGTCGTCGGCCCGATTCCTGGCGGGTGGCAATCTTCGTCCGGCGCGCGGCGCCCGCGGCCATCGACCGGCGCGCCGAACCCGCGCGGCTACAATGCCCCCCTTCCTCGCCGGCCCGACCGGGTTTTCTTGTCACCGCCATTTGCAGACGCAAATGCAGGTGTCTACTCCCTCAGTGGGGAGCATTTAGGTCAGGACCTCCATGTCTGATTTAAGTCTTCGACTGCAGCAGTCCGCCAGCCAGTTGCCCGTCAACAGCTATTTTGACGAGGCCGTCTATCGCGCCGAACAGGAAAAGATCTTCCAGGTCCAGGCCCGTTATGTGGGCCATGTGCGCGCGGTGCCCGAAGTCGGTGACTACTACACACTGCCACAGGAGTCCGGTGGACGCGCCCTGGTGCGCACCCCTGGCGGCGTCAATCTGATCTCCAATGTGTGCCGTCATCGGCAGGCGCTGATCCTCAAGGGCCGTGGCAGCCTGGCCACGCAGCAGCCTGGCAGCGCCGCCGGCAATCTGGTGTGCCCGCTGCACCGCTGGACCTACAGTGGCGGCGACGCCGGCACCAAGGCCGGCACCCTGCTGGGCGCACCGCATTTTGCGCAGGACCCCTGCCTGAATCTGGAAAACTACCCGCTGCAGGAGTGGAACGGCCTGTTGTTCGAGCCGCCGCGCGGACCAGCCGCGCCGCAACGCGCGCAGGTGGCAGCGGACCTGGCACGGCTCGGACCGATCGCCGACCTGGATTTTTCCAGCCACGTGCTCGATCGCGTGGAACTGCACGAGTGCGATTACAACTGGAAGACCTTCATCGAGGTCTACCTGGAGGACTACCACGTCGGCCCTTTCCACCCGGGACTGGGCAGTTTCGTGGCCTGCGAAGACCTGCGCTGGGAATTCGGCGACAACTACTGTGTGCAGACGGTGGGTGTCGCCAATCGTCTGGGCAAAGCCGGAAGTCCGGTCTACGAGCGCTGGCTGGACTCCCTGCTGCGCTACCGCGAAGGCAAGCCGCCCAAATATGGCGCGATCTGGCTCGCGTACTACCCCCACACCATGGTCGAGTGGTATCCCCATGTGCTGACCGTCTCGACCCTGTACCCACAGGGTCCGCAGAAGACGCTCAACGTGGTCGAGTTCTACTATCCCGAGGAGATCGCGGCTTTTGAGCGCGAGTTTGTCGAGGCACAGCAAGCGGCCTACATGGAAACCTGTGTCGAAGACGACGAGATCGCGTTGCGCATGGACGCCGGACGGCGTGCGCTGATGCAGCGCGGCGTCAACGAATGCGGCCCCTACCAGAGCCCGATGGAAGATGGCATGCAGCACTTCCACGAGTGGTACCGCGGGACCATCGGCGCCGGTGTACTGGACAATGACACCACAGCCATGGCCTGATTCGGCGTCGCATTGGCACTGCGCCAGCGCCGGAACGTAAGATGCCCGTCCGGACGAAATCGTCCGGCCCGCACGCCGGATCACCCTGGGAGACCGCCACATGACCGCAGCCCATTTCACAACGCTGATTTCCGCCGACCAGTTACTCGCCCTGATCCAGGCCGACCGGCCCCTGATGGTGTTCGACTGCAGCTTCGACCTGATGAAGCCGCAGGCAGGCGATCATCAATTCGCCGAGGCGCATATCCCCGCCGCCGTACGCGCCGACCTGGACCGCCACCTCAGCGCCGCGCATGGTGCACCAACCGCTGCCAGCGGCGGACGCCATCCACTGCCGGCACGCGAAGCATTCGCCGCCTGGCTGGCCAGCGTTGGCTTTGCCTCCAACATGCAGGCGGTGGTGTATGACCGCCAGCGCGCCAACTACTGCGGCCGTCTGTGGTGGATGCTCAAGTGGGTCGGGCATGAAAACGTGGCCGTACTCGACGGCGGACTGCCCGCCTGGTATGCCGCCGGTGGTGTCGTCACCAGCGGCGCGGCCACCGAGCATGCACCGACGCAATTCATGCCAACCGAGGCGCGCGCCAAACTGGTGAGCGTGCAGCAGGTACAAACAGGGCTCGGCCAGCCATCGCAAAGCCTGATCGACGCCCGCGCAGAACCGCGATTCAAGGGCGACGTGGAGCCTATCGATCCGGTGGCCGGCCATATTCCTGGCGCACTGAACCGGCCATTCGGCAACAACATTGACGACGACGGTCTGTTCAAGCCCGCCGTGGTGCTCAAGGCCGAACTGATCGAGTTGCTCGACGGACGCGATCCTGCCAGTGTGGTGCACCACTGCGGTAGCGGCGTCAGCGCCGTGCCCAACATCATCGCGATGGAGCTGGCCGGCATGGGCCGCCAGGCGCTGTTTGCCGGCAGCTGGAGCGAATGGTGCAGCGATCCGGCAAGGCCGGTGGAGAAAGGCTGACGGGGCCGCCCGGTCGAATCCGTCAGCGGCTATAGCGGCAACGCACCGGTCCCGAAGCCTTCGCGAGAGATCAAACCGCGCGTTCGGTCCGCAAGCCAGCGATTTGCTGCGCCGAGAGCCCGAGTTCGGCCAGGATCGCGTCCGTGTGTTGTCCGAGCGCCGGCACACCGTCCATGCGGGGCGCATCGCCCAGTGAGGTTCCCGGCGGCAACAAGGCGGGAATCGGTCCGTTTTCGGTCGCAACCTCGGTCCAGCGCCGACGCGCCTGGAGTTGTGGATGGGACCACAGATCGGCCATGGTGTTGACGCGGGCGTGGGCTATCCGGGCTTCATCGAGCCGCCGCGCCACCTGCTCGGCCGTCAACGCTGCAAAGCAACACTCGATACGCTTGCGCAAGCTATCGCGTGCCGCATTGCGTCCGGCGTTCGCCCGGTACAAGGGGTCATCGGCCAGTTCCGGCGCCTCCATCACCTGCACGCAAAACGACTGCCACTCCCGATCGTTCTGCACCGCCAGCATCACGCTGGAGCCATCACCGACCGCAAACGGGCCATACGGGAAGATCGTCGCATGGCTGGCGCCGGCGCGGGGTGGTGGCGCGGCGCCATCGAACGCGTAATACATCGGAAATCCCATCCATTCGGTGAGCGACTCGAGCATCGACACATCGATATGGCGGCCACGCCCGGAGATGCCACGCTCTAACAACGCGGCCAAAATGTTCGAATAGGCGTACATGCCGGCTGCGATATCGGCAATCGAATTGCCCGACTTGGCCTCCTGGTCGGCATTGCCGGTCACCGACAGGTAGGCCGCCTCGCTCTGGATCAACAGGTCGTAGGCCTTGCGGTCGCGATATGGCCCTTCACCACCATAACCCGAGATGTCGCACAGGATCAGCCCCGGCTTGCGAGCCGACAGCGCCTTCCAGGACAAGCCAAGGCGCGTCGCCGCGCCAGGCGCCAGGTTCTGCACCACGACATCGGCCTTTTCGATCACCAGGCGCTGCAGCAACGCGGCTGACTGCGGGTGTTTGAGATCGAGCGTCAGGCTCTCCTTGGACCGGTTGGTCCAGACGAAATGAGACGACAGGCCCCGCACCCTCTCGTCGTATCGCCGCGCAAAGTCGCCCGTGCCGGGGCGCTCGATCTTGATCACCCGGGCGCCCAGATCAGCCAGGTGGCGTGTCGCGTAAGGCGCGGCAATGGCATGTTCAAGCGACACGACCGTGACGCCACGCAAGGGACGCCACGGCCCGTGGGATTCGGTTGCCGACATCATCGCGCTGGCGCGTCAGAACAAACCGGAAATTCGCCCGTCGTCGTCGATGTCGATGCGCGCCGACGCCGGCTCCTTGGGCAGTCCGGGCATGGTCATGATGTCGCCGCAGATCATCACGACGAATTCGGCGCCCGCGGCCAGGCGCACTTCCCGGATATTGACCATGTGGCCCGAAGGCGCGCCGCGCAACTTGGGGTCGGTGGAGAACGAATACTGGGTCTTGGCCACGCAGACCGGATAGTGACCAAAGCCATCGGTCTGCAGTTTCGCAATGCGCGCGCGTACCGCTGAATCGGCCGAGATGTCGGAAGCCCCGTAGATCTGGGTGGCAATGGCCTTCATCTTGTCCCACAGACTGTCTTCGTCGCGATAGACCAGCTTCATGCTGGCCGTTCCCGCCTCTGCCAGTCGTACCACGATGTGAGCCAGTTCCTCGGCACCACGCGAGCCATCGGCCCAGTGGCGCGCCACGACAACCGGCACACCCTGGCGGTCCATGACCCGGCGCAGCAGGTCGAGTTCGGCCGACGTGTCCGAGGTGAAATGGTTGATCGACACTACGCAGGGCAGTCCAAAGCGGTGGCGGATGTTGTCGACATGGCGCTCCAGGTTGGCAATGCCTTTTTCCAGCGCGGCCAGATTCGGCTCGTTGAGTGCCTTGGCGTCGACGCCGCCATGGTGCTTGAGCGCGCGCAGCGTGGCAACCACCACCGCCACATCTGGCCGCAAGCCCGACTTGCGGCACTTGATGTCGACGAACTTCTCCGCGCCAAGGTCGGCACCGAAGCCGGCCTCGGTCACGACATACTCACCGAGCTTGAGCGCCGCGCGCGTCGCCGTGACGGTATTGCAGCCGTGGGCGATGTTGGCAAACGGGCCGCCGTGGATGATGGCCGGGTTGTTCTCCAGTGTCTGAACCAGGTTGGGTTTGATCGCGTCCTTGAGCAAGGCGGCCATCGCCCCCTGCGCCTGCAGGTCGCTGGCCCGGATCGGCGTCTGTTCACGCGTGTACCCGACGATGATGTTGCCCAACCGGGTCTTGAGATCCTTGCGCGAGGTTGCCAGGCAGAAGATCGCCATCACCTCGGAGGCCACGACGATGTCGAAACCATCCTCGCGCGGGAAGCCGTTGCCGGGGCCACCAAGCGACACCAAGGTCGCACGCAAGGCGCGGTCGTTCATGTCCATGACCCGCCGCCAGACGATGCGCCGCAGATCGAATCCCAGCGCATTGCCATGGTGGATATGGTTGTCCAGCAAGGCCGCCAACAGGTTGTGCGCCAGCGCAATGGCATTGAAGTCGCCTGTGAAATGCAGGTTGATGTCTTCCATCGGCACCACCTGGGCATGGCCGCCGCCTGCAGCGCCCCCCTTCATGCCGAACACCGGACCCAGCGACGGCTCGCGCAATGCGATCACCGTGCGTTTTCCGATGCGGTTGAGTGCGTCGCCCAGACCGACGGTGGTCGTGGTCTTGCCCTCCCCGGCCGGTGTCGGACTGATGGCTGTGACCAGCACCAGCTTGCCGTCCGGCCCGGTCTGCCGGTCCAGCCAGGCCAGGTCGATCTTGGCCTTGAAGTGGCCGTAAGGCTCGAGCGCCTCGGGGGGAATGCCCAGTCGCTCCTGCGCCAACTGCATGATCGGTATCAGCTTTGCCGCCTGCGCTATATCGATATCGGACAAGGCCATAACATCTCCTGATGGGGGTCTGGGCCCGGCTTCGACGCGATACAACCCGCGGCAGCGTCGGCCGGTCCGCACCATGGTAGCGCCTGGCGCCGATTTCAGGAACCGGTCTCGATCAGGTCCGCCAATGGCCCGTGACCTGCCGCGCGCGCCAGTTGCGCAGCTGTCTGCCCATCTCGATCGCGCAACTGCCGGTTCGCGCCGCCGGCCAGCAGCCGGCCCACCATGTCTACATGACCACGCGCGGCGGCCTCCATCAATGGCGTTCGGCCACGCGCGTCGCGCGCGTCGATGGGCACACCCGTGGCCAGCAGCGCGTCGAGCGTGGCGATCTGGCCGGCGCGCGCCAGCGCGTGCAAGGCGGTATCGCCTACCGACGCCAACGACGCGGGCGGCATTGCGGCGTCGCGCCGGACCGATGGCGCCGGCAAAGCCGATGTCAAGGGCGAGCGCGCCGCGCCGGAACCGACCGACGCCTCCCGGGTCTGGCCGGTCGTCGCCGGTTCGGGCGCCCTGGCCTCGGCCTTGGCCATCGACGTGGCCGGCACCGGCAGCGGCGCGATACGCACTCGAGAGGCGGGAGTTGGTACTGCATCGGCGGCCACATGCGCACCGGATCGTTCGGCCTCTGGAGGCGGCGTGAGGCGCGCGGGGCCGGTTTCGGCCGGCTGCGGCGTTCCTTGCGCCAAGTTCTTCTCCTGCGGTGTGCCGCGATCGAACTGCAGAAACAGCAGCCCCATCAATCCGATCACCGCCACGCTGGCGAGCATCGCGCGCAGGCCATGCGGACTATTGGCCGGCGCCGCCACTGGTTTGTCCTGCTCGGCAGCTGGCAGTTCCGCTTTGCCGGCCGACGCCACCATGCGGGCATGGGCCCGAATCGCGGCATCTACCCGCGGCGTGGGACGGCGCGGGTCTTGCGCGCTGGCCTGGCGGTACAGCCGCACCAGGTCGTCGTCCTTGGGATCGGGCCTGGTCATGCGTACTCCTTGAGCATCCCGCGCAGGCCCTGGCGCGCGTAGCGCAGGCGGCTGCGGGCGGTTTCAAACGCCACGCCGGTCGTCTGCGCGATTTCCTGCACCGACATGCCGGCCTCGGCCTGCAGCAGAAACGTCGCGCGCTGCTCGGGCGGAAGCCGCGCAATGGCGTCCAACAATGCGCCGGCCAGTTCCTGCGACTGCAATTGCCGCAACGGGCCGAAACCTGAATCGGCGGCCAGAGTCCCGGAAAGCGATGGCACCCCGTCGCCCGCCATGGCGTCGTCCCCCGCATCGAGTGGCAGGTGGACCTTGACGGTACGCCAATGGTCGACCATGCGGTGGTGCGCCATCGTGAACACCCAGGTCGTGAAGCGGGCCGTCGGCCGGTACTGCTGCGCCTGACGCGCGACTGCGAACCAGACATCCTGCAGCAGATCGTCAGCCAGTGCTGCATCGCGCACGTTGCGCACCAGGTAGCGCCACACGCGCAAACCATGACGTTCGTACAGTCGATCGAAGGCCTCGACGTCGCCGGCCGCGAAGCGTTGCATCGCGGCTTCGTCGCTCTCTGCGTCCGTGGTTGCGGCAGTGCCTGGCATCAGCGCAATTATCACGGCCGGTTGCCCTGCTGCACTCAGCGATACAAGGGTGGCGGATCGGGCACATACCGCGCCACGTCGGACAGCGGAAATGCCTGCGCCGGGTCCGGCTGACGCAACGGTGCAGGGATCACGCCGCTGGCGATCAGGTTGGAGAAGCTGTCGTAGCGGATCACGATGGTCTCGTCCGGACTCTCCTGCAAGCGCTCAAATTGGGTGTGCGCCACCCGCGAGACTTCGCGCCGGCCATGGCCTGTGCCCAGCCGGGACGATGGCCGTGCTCGCGACTCGGCGGACGCACTCTGCGCCGCGTCGGCCGATGCGGCTGCGCCATCCGCACGGGCGGGCGACGCCGCGTGTGCGGCCGAGTCGGGGCTGACCGGGCCCTGCGTGTCCGCCAGCCGCTCAGGTTCGCGCGCCAGTACGGCGTTTTCCGGCGGCTGCGGCGGTTTCTCGCGAAACAGCGCCACACCGATCACGCCCAGATGGCTCGGGCGACCCGTTCGCGCCGCATAGGAATCGCCGGCCAATGCAAATTCGAATCCCGCCACCTCGCTGTCGCTTTTGCGCCAGCCGGTGATCTGCGTGCGCTGGCGGGGCGACAACACATAACCACCCTGTGCCCAGCTGGCGGTCTCGCCGCTGACCACGTTGACGCCATCGACCGCGGTCACGGCCAGCAGCCGCTGCGACGCACGGCTGCGCACGACGATGGCATAGCGCGCACCCGGCGCACCCACCACCCAGTAGCTGCCAGCGTGGTAGTGCAGCGGCAAGGCCGCGCCGGTTTGGCGGTCGAGCACCTGCACGTCGGCCAGTCGGCCAACGGCATGGGCCTGCAGCGATGCGATAGCCAGCAACAGGGAGGCAAGGCGAGAGTGGGTTTTCATCATCGTTCCTGGAAGTGAGTGGAGTTGACTGAAACGATGCAGCCCGGCAAACGGGGTCAGTCGATTGGAAACAATCGGTAAGCGAAAGTCCGCCGCAGGCAACAAACCCCATGGGGTATCCCACTTGACTTTTAATTAACACAGTCGTTAAATACAAAGCATGGACCCCACCCCGACCGACTCCCTGAGTGCCGCCTTTGCCGCGCTGGCCGACCCGACGCGACGCGCCATCCTGGCCCGGCTGGCCGAGGGTGAAACCAGCGTTGGCGAACTGGTCAAACCCTTTCCGATTTCGGCGCCTGCAATCTCGCGCCATTTGCGCGTGCTGGAGAGAGCGCGCCTGATCGAGCGCAAGGTCGACGCCCAGTGGCGCATCTGCAGACTCCATCCGCCGGGTCTGCAAATGGCCGACGACTGGCTCTCTCGTTATCGCGTCTACTGGGAAAGAAGCCTGGACCGGCTGGTGGATGTGCTCGAGAACGGTGACGCCCCATGGCGACCGCAGGCCGCTCGCAGCTCCCTGGCACGCCCACCCGGCGCCACCCACACACGCAACCCTTCACCCGCACGAAAAAGGAAATCACCATGAACGCACCGGAACATTTCACTCTGAACCTGACACGCTTCATCCGCGCACCACGCGAGAAGGTGTTCGATGCGTTCACCACAGACACCGGGCTCGCCGCCTGGATGGGGCCCCGCGGCATGCACGTCAGCAAGGCCAGCGCCGACGCCCGCGAAGGCGGCGAATGGCTGGTTCAGATGGCAGCACGCGACGGCAGCCGGCACGATGTCGGCGGGCAGTTCCGCCTGCTCGAGCGACCCCAGCGGCTAGCCTACACCTGGCAGTGGCAAGGTGCGGACAACCCGATGTCACAGATGCAGACGCTGGTCGAGGTAGAGCTGCTCGAGCGCGATGGCGGCACGGAACTGCGCATGACACACGGCGGCTTCCCGGCTGCGGCTGCACGCGACGGACACAACCGGGGCTGGACCTCGACCCTCAATCGCCTGAGCGATGCGCTCGACCCGCAAGGCAGCGCCGGCACCATCACGCTGATCGGCGACCCACGCAGCACCTACACCCGCACTGTGCGCATGGCGCTGGCCGAGAAGGATGTCGCATACACCATGCAGATCAGCGCACCGCATACGCCGGAGATCCTGGCAATCCATCCATTCGGACGTGTTCCGGCACTGCGTGACGGCGAAATCGAATTGTTCGAATCCGAGGCAATCGTCCACTATCTGGATGAATGTTTCGACAGCGGAACCATGTTGCGACCGGGCAACATCCTTGAGCGGGCACGTGCGCTGCAGTGGGCCAGCGCCATCAACAGCTATCTGTACGACACCATGGTGCGGCGTTATGTTCTGCAAGTCATCTTCCCCAAGGGTGAAGGCGGCAAGCCAGATCAGGTCGTCATCGACAAGGCACTGGTCGAGATGCCGGCGCAGTTCGCTGCACTTGAAAAGGCCTACACCGACCGAGAGTTCCTGGCCGGAACCAGCCTGTCGGTCGCCGACCTGCTGCTGGCGCCGATCCTGGCCTATGTCAGTGCGATGCCGGAAGGTGGCGCATTGCTGCAGCAACACGCCAACGTGGCGCGTGCCCACAAGGCGATGACACAGCGCAAGAGCTTCATCTCCACCCAGCCTTGAGCGCCAGGCGCAAGCTGTGCCTCGATACAACACAACACAAGGAGATGTAAAACCATGAACAAGCTACCCGGAAAATTCGTCTGGTTCGAACATGCGTCGCCAGATACCGCCAAGGCGCGCGCCTTCTATGAGGCCTTGTGTGGCTGGACGTCGCAGCCCATGCCGATGGGCGATCAGACCTACGACATCATCACCAACGCCGGCCAGGGCATCGGCGGCTACCGAACTGCGGACAAGGGCGCACATGCACATTGGGCGTCTTACCTGTCGGTGCCCGATGTCGACAAGGCATTCAAGGCCTCCCTCTCCGCGGGCGCTAAAGCTGTGACCGAACCGATGGATTTCGGCCCGGTTGGCCGTGGCGCAGTCATCACCGACCCGACCGGTGCGCGGGTCAGCCTGTGGAAAGGTGCGGGTGACGATCCGGTCGATGTCGAGAAGACCCCGGTCGGCGGCTGGCACTGGAACGAGCTGCACAGCAAGGACGCCAACGCGGCGGTCGCGTTCTATACCAAGGCTTTCGGCTTGACGCAGGACTCGATGGACATGGGGCCGGCAGGGACCTACTACCTTCTCAAGGATGGCGCGGGCCAGATGCGAGGCGGCATCATGCAGCAGGAGGCAGCAGTGGCGGCACCGTCGAGCTGGCTGCCTTACATCCAGGTCGCCGACTGCGACGCGTCGACCCAGCTGGCGATGAAGCTCGGCGCCAAGCAGACCATCGCGCCACCCATGGAGGTCGAGAACGTCGGCCGCTTCGCTATCGTGATGGACCCCTTCGGCGCCCCGATCGGACTGATCAAGGCTGCGGGCTGAATCCGCTGGCGACCCGGCCGGTCTTCACAAATCGGCCAGTGCGGCCGCGAAACCGTCCAGGTAGACCGGAAAGTCCTGCACGTCGTTGTGCGCCGCACCGGGCACGCGCAGCAACCGCGCGTGCGGCGCCAGCGCCTTCAGCACGTCGCTGTGGCGCGGTGCGATCAACGCGTCCTGCGCCCCATGGATCAGCAGCAGGCGATTCGGTATGCGTGTGATCGACTCGTCCGTGCGCAGCGGATAACGCAACACCGCAGAAGGCACCCAGGGATAGTGGTCGTGCATCAACGCGGCCATGCTGGCAAAGGGCGACACCAGTACCGTGAGGTCGGGCGGTCGGCTCGGCGCCAGCTCCACCGACAGGGCCGCGGCCAAGCCACTGCCGAGCGAACGACCATAAACTACCAACTTGCGCCCCTGGTAGCGGCCAGCGATCGACGCCCAGGCCGCCCGCACATCGGCCTGCAACTGCGCCTGGCTCTCGATCTTGCCGCTGCTCTTGCCGTAGCCGCGGTAGTCGATCATGAAGAGATCGAAGTTGGCGCGCCGATAGAACTCGGGCATGACAAACCAGCTCCGCAGGTTGCCGCCATTGCCATGCAGGAAAAATACGACGCCCTTGGGATCGGGCAACTGCAGGTGCAGCGCAGACAGACGGGCGCCAGGCACCTCGATCCAGGTCTCATGGATGTCGGGCGCCGTGGCCAGTGCAGCGCGTTGCTCCAGCACCGTGGGCACAAACAGCAGCTTTTCCTGCGCCAAACACAACCAGCCCAGCAGCGCGCCATAGCTTGCCAGCACAAAGCCGAAAACGCCGAGCGCACTGTGCAGCCAGTTCATTTGCCCGGCTCGCCGCGTGGACATGGCACTGGAAATGACAAGGTGGGCATCGTCCGCAGTGTAGGACCCGTCACTGGCCGTGGTCCCCGCCAACAGGCAGGCGCTGTGGCTTGCCAGCAACGCTGCATTTCTCGCGCAGAATCGACCCATGCCAAATGATGTGCCGATGCGCCGCAATGATGGACTGGAAACCCTGCTGAGGCAGACCCACGCGGCGCTGGACCGTGGCGATGTGCAAGCGGGCCGCGAAATCTCGCAGAAGATCCTCAGGGCGGCCGAGGGTCTGCGCAACACCCAATACGAAGCCAAGGCCCTCTTGTGCCTGGCGCATTGCGACCGCATGCTGTCGCACTACCGGCGTTCCCATCGGGCCAGCCAACGCGCTGCCCATAACTTCCAGATGATGGGTGACACCTCGGGCGAGGTGATGGCACTGACCACCCACGCCATCGTCTCGGTCACGCTCGGGCGCAACGAAGAGGCCCTGGAGGCGGCACTGCTGAGCGTGCGCCTGAGCCAGTTCCTGGAAAACGACGAGCACAGTGTGCTGTCGTACAACGCGCTGGGCGTGGCCTACTTCTGGAGCCACGGCTTCGACAAGGCAGAGCAGGCGCTAGACACAGCGCTCCAGATCGCCGAGCGGGCATCGCCAGCCTTGAGCATCTTCCAGCCGCGCGTCAACTTGTGGTGGACCGAACTGGTCCGGGTGTTCCACGAGCGCTATTTCGTCGGCGAGTTGCCTGCGCTCGACGGCCTGAGCCGGCGCCGCGAGGCCATCATCGCGCGTATCGCCAACGGGGACGCCGGCCACTCCTCGCCCGGCACCCACATCACCACCGAGGCGGTGCTGCAGTTCGGTCTGTGCCTGGAGCAGATCTGGCATGGCCGCATCGGCCAGGCCCGGCTCGATGTCGAGGTGCTGGCACAGTGGGCCGGGCGTTACGGCACCGTCACCTGGCTCAAGGCGCTGGAGAGCTGGGTGCGCGCCGAGATCGCCTGGGCCCAGGCAGACTGGCCGGTGGCGATGCAACAGGCCGCGCGCATGATCGACATCGCGGTGCAGGTCGAACATGAGCAGCTGGCCTGCCTGGGCCACTTGCTGTCGTCACAGATGTATGTGGCGCAGGGGCTCAACGGCCAGGCCGTGGACGAACTGCGCCGCCTGCGTCTGCGCGAGCAGCTGATCCGCACCGATGGCCTGGAGACGCGGGAGAAGGTGATCGAATGGCAGGTCAACCTGCGCCTGGGCCAGCAACAGGTGCAGCGGCTCGAGATCACCTCGCGCCAGCTGGAAAAACTATCGCTCGAAGACACGCTGACCGGCATACCGAACCGGCGCAATTTCGAGCTCTATTGCGGCGAGCTGCTGCGCGGCGCTTCCGAGCGCAGTCTGCCGCCTTGCGTGGCGCTGATCGATGTCGACAAGTTCAAGCAGATCAACGACAACTATTCACATCAGGTCGGTGACGAGGTGCTCCGGCGCATTGCGCAGATCCTGCGCTCGCATGTGCGCGAAGACGACATGGCCGCGCGACTGGCCGGCGACGAGTTCGTCATCGTGTTCAAGAATGCCGAACTGCGGGTGGCACAGCAGGTCTGCGAACGTATTGCCGGTGCCGTGCGCAGCTTCGACTGGGCATCCGTCGCGCCCGGCCTGCATTCGAGCATCAGCATCGGTGTGGCAGCCGCCGCGCCAGGCGATACGGTGGAGACGCTGACGCATCGCAGCGATGCGGCGATGTACCAGCACAAGCGTCAGAGTCGCTGAGCAGGAAGGGCCGGCGCCGAGCTGCGGCCTCAGTAGGTTTCCAGGTGCAGCCGGCCCTGGGTCTTGAGCGATGCGGCCAGGGTTTCCCAGTTCAGACCGGCCTCGCGCGCCACATCGCGCAGCGCCAGCACCACGCCCTCCTCCATACTCTTGAGCCCGCACACATAAAAGCAGGTGTTCGTGTCCTTCAGCAAGGGCGCAAGATCGGCAGCGCGCTCGCGCATCACGTCCTGCACATACCGCTTGGGCTGGCCGGGTGTGCGCGAAAACGCGAAGTGGGTATCAATAAAATCCTTGGGCAAGTTCTGCAGCGGGCCGAAATACGGCAGTTCCTCCTTGCTGCGCGCACCGAAGAACAGCAGCAACTTGCCCCCATCGAACTTGCCCGAGGCGCGCAAGCGCCGCCGCCACTCCGTCATGGCACGCATCGGCGCGCTGCCGGTGCCGGTGCAAATCATCACGATGTGGCTGCGCGGGTGGTTGGGCATCAGGAAACTGGTGCCGAAAGGCCCGATCACCTCGACCTTGTCACCCACCTGGAGATCGCACATGAAATTCGAGGCCACACCCCGCACGGCTTGGCCATCGTGGTCCTGCAGCACGCGCTTGATCGTCAGCGACAGGTTGTTGTAGCCCGGACGCTCGCCATTGCGCGGGCTGGCGACCGAATACTGGCGCGCGTGGTGCCCCCGACCGTTCGCGTCCACGCCGGGCGGCATGATGCCGATGGACTGGCCCTCTAGCACCGGGAATGGCATGGCACCAAAATCGAGCACGACATGGTGGGTGTCGTATTCGCGCCCAACCTCGGTGACCCGCACATTGCCGGTCACAGTGGCCGTGATGGTCTTCGTCGCGGACTTGGGGCCATACAGATTGGTGAACGGATGCGCCGCCGACCACGGCGGCAAGGTCGCGCCGCAATGCGCCGTGTTGACACCGTCCTCACCGGCCGTAGGCGAAGGCATGGCTACCACGGGCGCGTCCTGTGCCGCGGACGCATTGACACCGTCCGCCGCCAGTTGGTCGATGCTCAACTCAGCCGGCAATTCGTCCCAGCCCAGCTGCGCGTCGATGGGATAGGCATTGGCGCGCGGCATCATCCGCCAGTTGTCGATGGATCCGGTCGGGCAAGGCGAGATGCAGTCCATGCACAGATTGCACTTTTCCGCATCCACCACGTAGTTGCGATCGTCGTGCGTGATCGCCCCCACCGGGCAGGTCGCCTCGCAGGTATTGCACCGGATGCAGATCTCCGGATCGATCAGATGTTGCTTGATCACCGCGGCGTCAGAAGCACCCATGTAAACCCCTTCAGGAAAATGTGCGCAACCGCAGCACCGGCAAGATGAACCGAACTCCCGGTGCCGGTTCCATCATGACGACGGTTTGCGGCGGCAGCGCCGTCCTCAATACGCCTAGTTGAATCGAACGTATTCGAAGTCCACTGGCTGCCGGTTGATACCCATGACCGGTGGCGCGATCCAGTTGGCGAACTTGCCCGGCTCGACCACGCGCCCCATCAGGCTGGCGACATAGGCCCGATCTTCGCCGCTGGGCAACCACTTGTCGACATTTGCATTCCACTCGGCATCCGACACCACGCGGCCGTCCGACGACACCTTGACGCTGGACAGAGCACCGATGTTGCGGTGAAAGGCCTTGTGCGGCACGCTGAGTCGGGTCGGGATGCCGGCCTTCTCCAGCACCTTGTTCCAGCGGTTGACGCCAGCCACCGAGTCCTTGATGTAGTCGTCGCGCAGCACTTCGTTGAGCGCATTGAGCATCGGCACTTCCTTATCGACCAATTGACCGCCCTTGGCCTCGAGCACCTTGTAGGTCTGGCCCTTGAGCACATGGTCGTCGACGCGTTTGCCCTCTTCATAGCGGCCCTTGAGGCCGGAACTGTAAAAGATCGCGGCGTTGCTCGACTCGTCGGCGCCGAACAGGTCGATCGTGACGCTGAAGTGGAAATTGATATAACGCTGCAAAGTCGGCAGGTCGATCACACCGGCGGCGCGCAACTTGCCCACGTCGTCGGTCTTGAGTTCGTTCATCGTCGCAGCCGTGCGCTGGATCACCCGAGAGATGCCCGACTCACCAACGAACATATGGTGCGCCTCTTCGGTCAGCATGAACTTGGTGGTGCGCGCCAGCGGATCAAACGCGCTCTCGGCCAGTGCACACAGCTGATACTTGCCATCGCGATCGGTGAAATAGGTGAACATGAAGAAGGCCAGCCAGTCCGGCGTGGCTTCGTTGAAGGCACCCAGGATGCGCGGGTTGTCGGCATCGCCCGAGCGCCGCTGGAGCAGCGCTTCGGCTTCCTCGCGACCGTCTCGACCAAAGTGCTTGTGCAACAGGTAGACCATGGCCCACAGGTGGCGGCCTTCCTCGACGTTGACCTGAAACAGGTTGCGCAGGTCGTACTGGCTCGGGCAGGTCAGGCCGAGGTGCCGCTGTTGCTCGACCGATGCTGGCTCGGTGTCGCCCTGCGTGACAATGATGCGGCGCAGGTTGGCGCGGTGTTCGCCGGGCACGTCCTGCCAGGCCTTCTCGCCCTTGTGATCACCGAAGTGGATGGTGCGCTCGGCGTCGCCGGGATTGAGGAAGATGCCCCAGCGGTAGTCCGGCATCTTCACATGCCCGAATTGCGCCCAGCCCTGCGGATCAACGCTGATGGCGGTACGCAGGTAGACATCGAAATTGTTCGATCCGTCCGGCCCCATGTCGCCCCACCAGCGCAGGAAATTGGGTTGCCACTGCTCGAGCGCACGCTGCAAGGTGCGGTCGTCGGTGAGGTTGACGTTGTTCGGGATCTTCTCGCTGTAATTGATGGATGACATGATGTTCTCCGTACGGGAGTGAGGTGGAGAGAGTTCGGTTGCGGCGCGCCACCGGCTTTCGCGCCGCACCACGCGGGTTCAGTGGGTCAGACGCGGGTCCAGTCGAAGATGGCTTTCTCTCCCTTGCCGTAGACCTTGAGCGCGCCCTTCTCGCCCACGGCATTCGGGCGCTGGAAGATCCAGTTCTGCCAGGCGGTCAGCCGGCCAAAGACCCGCGTAACCATGTTCTCGGGCCCGTTGAAGCGCAGGTTGGCCTCCATACCTGTGAGGGCGTCCGGGTTCATTGCCGCGCGCTCCTCGATGGCGATTCGGGTCTCGTCGGCCCAGTCGATATCGTCGGGACTACTGCTCACCAGGCCGAGCGCGAAAGCAGCATCGGCATCCAGCGGCTGGCCGAGCTTGGCACGCACCGCCTCCAGTGCCGGCTGTTCGTCGTAGAAGCGACGCTGCATCCGGCTTTGGTCGGTGGCCATCGGATAGTGACCGAAATTGATCTCACCCACGGTGATGCGCGGCGCCTTGGCCGTGTCGTCAGGCAAGGCCAGGTGGTAGATGCGGTCGCATGCCAGGGCCAGCTCCAGCAAACTACCGGCAAAACATGAACCGGTTTCGACCAGCGCAAACAGGCTGCGCGAGGACACATCCAACCGGCTGAAGCTGCGGCGCAGCAAGCCAATGGTTTCGCGCACCAGCCAGTGGTCCTGATGGGCCAGCAGCATGGCATCCATCGCCAGCACCGCTGCACTGTCGCCCTCGGTGCGGATCAGCCAGACACCAATGTCGAGTTCGTTGGTGCGCATCGACAGGATGGCGTCCTCCAGTTCCCGGCCCAGGGCCAGCGGATACCAGTTGGCGCCGGCCGCCTCGACGCCGGCCAGGTCGGTCGGTTGGGCGCCGGCAGGGGCCTTGACCGTGAAGCTGGCCGTGCGACCGGCGCGGTCGATCTCCACCGTGACATGGCGATAGCGCAAGGCGCCGACTTCCACCGTGCGTTCGAGCGGCACCAGTTCGACGCCCTTGGCATCGGCTGGCCGGTCACTCATGGCGGCAAGTTCCATGGCACGGGCCCGCACCTTTTCGGCAAACACGGTCGGCTTGGCAATATCGTCGACCAGTCGCCAGTCCTTGGCCTTCTGGCCACGCACCCCCTCGACGCTGGTACAGAAGATATCGGCCAGGTCATGGCGCACACGGCGCTTGTCCGTGATCCGCGTCAGGCCACCGGTGCCGGGCAAGACACCGAGCAGCGGCACTTCGGGCAGGCTGACGGCAGAGGAACGGTCGTCGACCAGGATGATTTCGTCGCAGGCCAGCGCCACCTCGTATCCGCCGCCGGCACACGCGCCGTTGACGGCCGCGAGAAATTTCAGCCCACTGTGGCGGGATGAATCCTCCAGCCCGTTGCGCGTCTCGTTCGTGAACTTGCAGAAGTTGACCTTCCAGGCATGGCTTGACACACCGAGCATGAAGATGTTGGCGCCCGAGCAGAACACCTTGTCCCTGGCGCTGGTCAAAACCACGGTGCGCACCTCGGGATGCTCGAAACGGATCCGATTGACGGCGTCATGCAGCTCAATGTCGACCCCGAGGTCGTAACTGTTGAGTTTGAGCTTGTAGCCCGGTCGCAAGCCAGCGTTTTCGTCGAAGTCGGCGGAAAGCGTCGCGACCGACCCATCGAAGTCGAGCTTCCAGTGGCGATATTCGGACGGGCGGGTCTGGTAGTTGACGGGACTGTCTTGGGTCACGGCGTTCTCCTCGCTGGTGGCTTCACGTGCACGGATCGCACTGAACTGACAAGCATCATAGTGCATGTAATGACGCCACGCAATGCATTTTTATGCATCAACGCCCATCCGGAGAGATTGCGCTTCATGGACTCAGTACCGATCGAACCGTGGTGCGCAACAAGGCGTAGGTATCCGCCAGACCCTGCGCGCTGGTATTGATACGGAACTCTGCCTTGGAATAAAAGGCGGTGCGCCCGGCCAGAATGCTCTTGAGGTCGGCCATGGCCTCGCGGCTGGCCGCCATTGGACGAGTATCGCCCTGCGCCATGACGCGGCCCATGTGGTCCTGCGGGTCTGCCATGAGCCAGATCGTGGTGCAGTGCGACAGCAGTATGTTGAAGGTCGCCGGATCGGACACCAGACCGCCGGGAATGGCGATCACGGCTTCCTGGTGCAATTGAATTGCCTCCTCCAGCGCCCGGCGTTCGTAGCGGCGGTAAGCGCTCTGACCATACAAGGCCTGAATCTCGGCCGAGCTGCAGCCGGCGAATTGCTCGATCTCGCGGCTGAGCTCGATGAACGAAAAACCGAGGTCTTCACCCAGCATGGCGCCCAGCGTCGACTTGCCGGCGCCGCGCAGCCCGAGCAATGCGATGCGGCTGCTGCGCGCCGACCCAGCCGCGCCGTGTGCGCCGCCCGTTCCCAGCATCTGGCCGATAGCCACACGCACGCGGCGCAAGGTCTGCTCGTCCCGGTTTTCCAACAGTTCACGCAGCATCAGCCACTCGGGCGAGGAGGTCGTCACATCGCCGATGAGTTCGGCCAGCGAACACTGCAGCGCACGCGTGACCTGCAGCAGCACCAGGATCGAGGCATTGCCCACGCCATGTTCGAGATTGGCCAGATGTCGCTCGGACACGTCGGCCAACTGGGAAAGGCCCTTGCGGGTGATGCCCCGGCGCGCACGCAGGCTGCGGAGTCGGCCACCCAGCGCACGCAGGAAGGGATCCTTGGTCTCGTCCACGGCCGACGCAGGTTCAGGCGTAACCGGCTCCGGCGCCAGAACCACCTCATGAAATATAGTGCTTGACATGATCTTATGTGCAACTTAAAGTTGGAAGAAGCACAATACTGCATATGTTGCAACAAGGCAAGCCGGATGCAGCCACCGGAGACGTAACCATGAGACAAGCCGCAATGCGGGAACAACTCGTCGCCCTGACCCGGCAACTCGCGGGTCGCCCGCTGGACGCCGCTCTTGACGACTGGCTCAATCGGGAACATGGCCCTGACAGTTCCACCTACCAGGGGTTGCGCCAGTCCTGTGAGCTTGGCGTCGCCGAAGGCTGGTTGTGCCAGCGAGAAGCTGGCGGCGTCCGCTATGGCCGGGTATTCAAGCCTGCCGATGACCTGCAGGGCTTCTCGGTCGATGTGGTCGACATGAACGACATCGCCGGCCCGCACCACGCCCACCCGAATGGCGAGATTGACCTGATCATGCCGATCGACGCCCATGCCACATTCGATGAACGTGGCGCAGGCTGGCTGGTGTACCCGCCCGGGAGCGCCCACCGGCCCACCGTGCGCGGCGCAAGAGCCCTGGTGTTGTACCTGCTGCCGCAAGGGCAGATCACGTTCAGCACTTGAGGCCGGCCACCGGCCGCGTCGGCATACCACCCGATTCAGAAGCAGGAGATGCTATGACCAGCCCCGACACCCTTGTCTCGCCGCCAGGCGAGCGCTTCAATTTCGCGCAGCATCTGCTGGACTGCAACGCGCAGCGACCCGACAAGGCGGCCTTCATCGACGACAGTGCAATGCTTACCTATGGCGCGCTCGCCACGCGACTGCGCCAACTGGCCGCCGGACTGCGCAGCCTGGGCATCCGCCGCGAGGAGCGGGTGCTGCTGCTGATGCACGACAGCAACGACTGGCCGGTGGCCTTTCTTGGCGCCATGTACGCTGGCATCGTGCCGGTTGCCGTCAACACCTTGCTGACCGCCGACGACTACGCCTACATGCTCGAACACGCACGGGCGCAGGCGGTGCTGGTATCGGGCGCGTTGCTGCCGGCCCTGACCGCCGCCATGGCAAAAGCCGACCACGAGGTGCAGAACATCATCGTGTCCCGGCCGGTAGCACCACTGCATCCCACCGAGCTGGCGTTCGAGGCCTTTGTGCAAGCGCAAACGCCGATGGCGCGAGCGGCCGCAACCAGCGCCGACGACCCCGGCTTCTGGCTCTACTCGTCGGGCTCGACCGGTCGCCCCAAGGGCACGGTGCATTCGCACGCCAATCCCTACTGGACCGCCGAGCTGTATGGCAAGGGTGTACTGCAACTGTGTGAGTCCGACGTCTGCTTCTCGGCCGCCAAACTGTTTTTCGCCTACGGCCTGGGCAATGCCCTGACCTTCCCGATGAGTGTGGGCGCGACGACGCTGTTGATGGCCGAACGTCCGACGCCTGACGCCACCTTCCGGCGCTGGACCGGCGCCGACAACCACCCCCGCCCCACCGCGTTCTTCGGCGCACCGACGGGCTTCGCCGGCATGCTGGCCGCCCCCGGTTTACCCGGGCGCGACGCGGTAGCCCTGCGCCTGGTGTCGTCGGCCGGCGAGGCTTTGCCGGCCGACATTGGCAAGCGCTTCAAGGCCCACTTCGGCGTCGACATCGTCGACGGCATCGGCTCCACCGAGATGCTGCACATCTTCCTGTCGAATCGACCGGAGAAAGTGCAATATGGCACGACCGGATGGCCGGTGGCGGGGTATGCCATCGAGCTGCGCGGCGACGGCGGCGGGCCGGTTGCCGACGGCGACCCTGGTGAACTGTATGTCCAGGGACCGTCTGCGGCCATGATGTACTGGGGCAACCGGGTCAAAACGCGCGAGACCTTCCAGGGCGGCTGGACCCGAAGCGGCGACAAGTATGTGCGCAACGCCGACGCCAGTTATACCTATAGCGGACGCAGCGATGACATGCTCAAGGTCAGCGGCATCTACGTCAGCCCGTTCGAGATCGAGGCCACGCTGGTACAGCATCCGTCGGTACTCGAAGCCGCGGTGGTCGGCATTGCGGATGCCGTCGGTCTGACCAAGACCAAGGCCTTCGTGGTGCTCAAGGACGGTGCACAGGCCAGCGAAGATGAACTCAAGGCCTTCGTCAAGGACAAACTAGCACCCTACAAGTACCCACGCCTGATTGTCTTCGTGCCGGAACTTCCCAAGACGGCGACGGGCAAAATCCAGCGCTTCAAGCTGCGTGAAGTGAACACCTGATACATTGCGGGACAGACCGAGCGACACGCAGTGCGCGAGCTCTGTCCCCAACATTTTGTCGGAAGTCGGCTGTCCACATTGCGGGACAGACCGAGCGACACGCAGTGCGCGAGCTCTGTCCCCAACATTTTGTCGGAAGTCGGCTGTCCACATTGCGGGACAGACCGAGCGACACGCAGTGCGCGAGCTCTGTCCCCAACATTTTGTCGGAAGTCGGCTGTCCACATTGCGGGACAGACCGAGCGACACACAGTGCGCGAGCTCTGTCCCCAACATTTTGTCGGATGTCCGGCTGTTTGACCTTGTGTGCCAGACCAAGAAATTGCGCAGCAATTTTTGCTCTGGCACCAACACCTTGTCGGAAGTTGGCTGCTCATCCGGCGGGCTCTCAGCGCCGAAACTCCCGGTACAGCAGATACAGGCCGCTGGCCACCACAATGCACGCGCCGCCGATCACCGCCGCGTCGGGCACGTGGCCAAAAATCAGCCAGCCGAACAGCGTCATGTAGATGATCTGCTGGTACAGGAAAGGGCCAAGCACGGCGGCCGATGCGTAACGGTGGGCCTGCGTCACCATCAGGTGGCCCAGGCCACCGAAGGCCCCCATGGCCAGCACCAGGAACCAGGTGATGGCGTCCTGCGGCGGCGTCCAGTACATCAGACCAAACGGTGTCAGCAGCACTGCCGCGCCCATTGCCGACCACAGCTGCGTGGTGGCCGCCAGTTCGGTCGCGGCCAGGCGGCGCGTCAACATGTTGAACAAGGCGTACAACACGGCGTTGATCAGCGACAGGATGATGGCCGGGTGAAACCCCTGGCTGCCCGGGCGCACGATCAGCAACACGCCGGCAAACCCGACCAGGATGGCGATCCAGCGCCGCGCATCGAGCCGCTCGCCCAGCAGCTTGGCGCTGATCACAGCGATCAGGATCGGTACCGAGAACTGGATCGCCCCGGTCACATCCAGCTGCAGGTATTGCAAGGCCCAGAAGTTCAGCGCGGTCATGACCGCCTGCATCACAGCGCGCAATAGTTGCAGTCGTGGCTGACCGGTGCGGTACAAGGCCCAGCCGTATTTCGGCGTCAGCACCAGAATGCCCAGCAGGGAATGCGTGACGAAACGCAGCCACACGACCTGGAACACTGGCAACACCATGACCAGCCACTTGGCCGAGCTGTCGAGTGCGGCGAAACACAGCGTGGTGACACTCACCATCACGATGCCCAACTGGCGGTTGCGCGGGGTGTCCAACTCCAGCATGGCCGACGGTCAGATGAACCGGCAAATCGCCGTGTCTGCCACCGGCGCCGCGATCACAGTTTGGCTTCCACCCAGGCGCGTACGCTGGCCAGCGCCTGCGGCAGTGCAGAGGCGTCCGTGCCGCCGGCCATCGCCATGTCAGCCTTGCCACCGCCCTTGCCACCGACCTGGCTGGCCACATGGTTGACCAGTTCGCCGGCCTTGACCCGGTCCGTCAGGTCGGCCGTCACGCCTGCGGCAATCTGTACCTTGGCACCATCGACAACGGCCAGCACGATCACGGCCGACTTGAGCTTGTCCTTGAGCTTGTCCATACTCTCGCGCAAGGTCTTGGCGTCGGCACCGTCCATGCATACGGCCAGCAGCTTCACGCCCCGGATGTCGATCGCCTGTTGCATCAGCTCGTCACCCTGGCTCGAGGCGAGTTTGCCCTTGAGTGCAATGATTTCCTTCTCGAGCTGGCGGGCGTGTTCGACCATCTGCACGATTCGTCCGTTGAGTTCGGCCACTGGCGCCTTGACCGCACCGGCTGCCTGCGTCACGGTGGACTCGAGCTGCTGCAGATACGCCAAAGCGCCCTGCCCGGTCACGGCCTCGATACGCCGAACCCCGGCCGCCACGCCGCCCTCAGCGACCACCTTGAACAGGCCGATGTCGCCGGTACGCTGTACATGGGTGCCGCCACACAGCTCGGTGGTGCTGCCGATGTCCAGCACGCGCACGATGTCGCCGTATTTCTCACCAAACAACATCATGGCGCCGGTCTGACGCGCCGCCTCGATATCCATCAGACGTGCCTGACTTGGCGCATTGGCCAGGATCTCGGCATTCACCAGCACCTCGATGTCATGGATCTGCGCGTCGGTCACCGGCGCGTTGTGCGTGAAGTCGAAGCGGGTGCGCTCGGCGTTGACCAGGCTGCCTTTTTGCTGCACATGCGTGCCCAGCACCGCGCGCAATGCCTTGTGCATCAGGTGGGTGGCGGAGTGGTTGCGCACCGTCGCGGCGCGCGTGCTGGCGTCCACATGGGCGGTCACCACGTCACCGACCTTCAACGCGCCGGACGTCAGCGCGCCATGGTGGGCGAACACATCGGACTTGATCTTCTGGGTATCGGCCACGCCGAACATCGCGTGCTCGGAAAAAATCGAACCCTGGTCGCCGACCTGACCACCACTCTCCGAATAAAACGGTGTGCTGGCCAGCACCACGACACCCGTCTGACCCACCACAAGTTCGGTCACGGCAACACCGTCCACGTAGACGGCGGTCACAGTGCTGTCTTCGGTGAGGCTGTCGTAGCCGACAAATTCATTGTCAACACCGCTGTATTCCAGCGCCTTGTCCATGCGGAATTTTCCGGCGGCGCGGGCTTGCGTCTTCTGCCGGTCCATCGCGGCAGCGAACCCGGCCTCGTCGACACTCAGGCCGCGCTCGCGGCAGACATCGGCCGATAGGTCGAGCGGAAAACCGAAGGTGTCGTGCAGCTTGAACGCCACATCGCCGGGCAATACCGTGACCCCACCGGCCAGCGCGCCGTCCAGGATGCCCATGCCGGTTTCCAGCGTCTCGAAGAAGCGCTCTTCCTCGGCCTTGAGGATCTCGGTAATGCGTTGCTGCTGCTGCGCCATGCGCGGATAGGCCTCGCCCATCACCGCCACCAGATCAGCCACCAGCTTGTGGAAGAACGGCGTCTTGCAGCCCAGCTTGTAGCCGTGGCGGATGGCGCGGCGGATGATGCGCCGCTGCACGTAGCCGCGACCTTCGCTGGCAGGGATCACGCCGTCGCTGACCAGGAAGGCGGTGGCACGGATATGGTCGGCAATGACCTTGAGTGAGTTGTTCTGCAGGTCGGCGCAACCGGTCTCACGCGCTGCTGCCGCGATCAGCATCTGGAACAGGTCGATTTCGTAGTTGCTGTGCTGGTGCTGCAGGATCGCTGCGAGACGCTCCAGCCCCATGCCGGTGTCGACGCAGGGCGCCGGAAGCGGCCTGAGCGAGCCGTCGGCCTGCATGTCGAACTGCATGAACACGTTGTTCCAGATCTCGATGTAGCGGTCGCCATCGGCATCGGGCGAGCCGGGCGGGCCACCGGACACGCCCGCTCCGTGGTCGTAGAAGATCTCGCTGCACGGGCCGCAGGGCCCGGTGTCAGCCATCATCCAGAAGTTGTCGGAGGCGTACTTGGCGCCCTTGTTGTCGCCGATGCGCACCACGCGCTCTGGCGGCAGACCGATCTCCTGGGTCCAGATGTTGTAGGCCTCGTCATCGTCGATATAGACCGTGGCCCACAACTTGTCGGCCGGCAATCCGTAGACCTTGGTCAGCAACTCCCAGGCCCAGGTCAGTGACTCGCGTTTGAAGTAGTCGCCAAAACTCCAGTTGCCCAGCATCTCGAAGAACGTGTGATGGCGTGCGGTGTAGCCGACGTTCTCCAGGTCATTGTGCTTGCCCCCCGCACGCAGGCAGGCCTGCACCGAGGCCGCACGCACGTAGGAGCGCTTGTCCGTGCCGAGAAACACGTCCTTGAACTGCACCATACCGGAATTGGTGAACATCAGGGTCGGATCGTTGCCCGGAACCAGCGGACTCGACGCGACCACGGTGTGGCCCTTGGAGGCGAAGAAATCCAGGAATATCTGGCGGATGTCGGCAACGGAGGCGGCAATGGTGGTCATGAACGTGGGGTGCAAGGCGGGGTGCAAGGGGAACGCCGCGTCAAGCTGCGCATGCCCCTGCGGGCCGGGTTGGAAAGCCACGCGATTTTACCCGCTCGCGGCCCGCCGGCAGGGGGCGATTGACGGGGGCTAGCGCACCCTGCGCAGCTGGCGCTTCTGATCAGACCTTGTCGTCTACCTTGCCGGCCTCAGGAACCGAGGGTTTGGCCGGCCGATCGAAGAACCACAACGCAATCACCAGGGCAATCGTCATGAACGGCATGCCCAACGGTCGAACGATGCCCACGACCAAAGGCGAGATGATCAGAAAAAAGCGCAAGGCCCAGCTGTAGAGCAGGCCGGCACGCTTGACGTATTCCTTGGCCATCGGGTTCAGCGCTGGTCGTTCCGGCGCGGCCACCGGCATGGACATCACGAAGCCGGCATGGCTGAAATAGCGCATCGACATGGCCGAACAGACATACGAGGCGAACAAGGTCGCCATCAGCAGGATCTCGAGCACGATGCGCAGCGGCGGCGTGCCGACGAACGTCGCCGATTCGAGCGTGCTGCTGGCCAGGCTCACCGTGCCCATCAAGGCCAGTGCCGCGGTGGACGCCGCGATCGTGGCCGACATCAGCGAGTTGCGCAGCGCCTGCACCGCGACGATCTCGAACCCCGGCTGGCGGCTCAGCGCATCGACCCAGCTGGCGCGCATGAAAGCATGGGCCGAGCGGGCAATCCGGTTCGGATACCGCCAGCCGACCCACAGGACCCAGATCTCATAGGTCAGGAAAATCGCACTGCTCACAGCGAAAGCCATCCAGTGGTGGGTTGTGTTCATGAAACCGGGCTCTTTTCAAATGGGGTGTCGGTGGATCCTGCTGGAACGCTCGCAGGCGCTATCGGCTGCCACGGTTCCAATAGTAATGATTCGGGCGCACCATGCGTCCTGTACATCATGCACCTGCCGGTGCCACAATGGGACGACAGCGCAAGGCCGGCGCGGTGCCCCACCACCGGCGACGACGGTCTTGTCGGATCGGATCGGATCGGATCAAGGCCAGGGTCGGCACTGCGGCGCTGGCCTGTTTAAAACCGGAGGCAAGCATGAGTCATATCGATCAATTGGTTGAGCAACATATCCGCGAGTCGGAGTCGCATCTGCGGCATATCGACGAGATGATCGAAAAGGCGCGCAAGGCGCGTGAGCGCAGCGAGTTGGGCGCAGCGAGTTGGGCGCAGAGCCTGATCTGACGCGCATCGACCAGGACCGCATGCGCCTGGTGCAGGAACTGCACGGCTTGCGCAACGAGCCCAAACCGGCATCCGAGGATGCTGCCCAACGCAGCAAGGGGCTTACCGGCATGTTGCAGTCGATCGGGTTGGAGCTGGAAAAAGCCTTGGTCGCCGTCGTCGACCAGAACCGCCGCTGACGGGCGTCAGGTCGACCGCGAACGGGCGGTTGGCGCCGGCTTGGTGCCTCGCTGCTGGCGCTTGTCACGTTCGGGCCGGACCGGCTTGCCCGGCGCAGGCATGCCAGGTGGCTTGGCCTGGTCCAGCCACATCAAGGCCTCCGCGTGGGCCATGAAGTGTTCGAGGTAGGCCGGCGCAATCTCCTGCATGCGGCGCAGTGTCCGCAGCACCAATAGATGGGAATTCAACGGTCCGGGGTTTTCCGGCGCCTGCTCCTGTGAGCGCGCCATCTGGCGATCGACGCGCAGACCGGTCCAGGTGTCCTTGAAATGGCGTAGGGTCTTGAGTTCGACCAGCGGCGCAGCCTGCGTTGGCACGCTCGCGTCGCGTGTCCCGGTATCAGGAAGCTGCGCCATGGCCTGGCCATCGATATGAAGGACCAAAACGCCCAGCGGGCCGGGGCCAGAACCGATCCCGGTTTCGAGCCGCACGGCGAGCCTGCGCATGGCCCGGAAATCGCCTTCGCCGTGCAGCCGACGCAGATCGTCGGCGGCCTGCGGATGGCGCTGCATCAGCGCGGCAAGCGCCTGGTTCGACTCGGACCGTGCTTGCGCGAACTGCGCCTGGTAGGCCCCAATCACCTCAGCCAGTTGCCGATCGAGTTGCTGTCGCAACGCGCCTGACTGTTCGCCTGCCTTACGCGACAACACCTCGATATAGCGAAAACGCGCTGGATCCAATCGATGCGCGCCCTGTTCGCGCAAGACTGCAACGGCCGGATCATCGGCACGATCCGGCCCCTGGTGCGCAGTGCAAGCCGCCACCGGGTGGTCGTCACTTGCGCGGCTTGTCGGGCCCATTGGCGGATTTCGGCACGGGTGCCATTTCGACGCGGCGATTCTGCGATCGGCCCTGTTCGCTGGTGTTCGATGCCACTGGCTGCTCTGGGCCGAATGCGGCGGCAAAAACCGACGCAGACGGCAAGCCTTCTTCAATCAGCGTGCGCGTCACCGTCAACGCGCGCTGGGCCGACAACTCCAGGTTGTCGGCAAACTGCCGGTTGCTGTCGCGCACCATCCGGTTGTCGGTGAAGCCGCTGACCATCAGCATTTCGTCGCGCGTGGCCAGATAGGTTGCCAGCGGCGCCGCCAGGCTTTGCAGTAGTTTGCGGCCCTCGGGCTGCAGCTGATCCGAGTTGAGCGAAAACAACACGCTGCCGCTGATGCCAATACGGCCGTTGTTCAGGGTCACGCGGCCGGCGGCCAAGGGAGCGGCCAAGGCCTTTTCCAGCGACATGCGCCGCTGCTCCGCGATCTGGCGCTTTTGCACTTCAGCCTCAAGCGACGTCGCCAGCTCCAGCTGAACGCCCACAACCGCCACCAGCAACAGGACAAAGGCGCCCAGCAGTCCGGACATCAGGTCGCCGAACACCGGCCAGATCGGGGCGGTCTGCTCCAGACCAGCGTCCACGTCCTCCATCAGGCGTCCTCGCCGGCCAGCGCCGGTTGCCGGATCGCAAGCCGCTGCAGGTCTTCAACGATCTGCTTCTGCGACGAAATGCTCAGATCGACAATCTCACGCGCCTGCGCCACGTAGTAGGCGAGTTGCTCGTCGCTGCGTGCCGTGGACTTGTCCAGCGACGCCTCGATGCGCTGCAGGTGATCGGTCAGGCTTTCGCTCGATTGACCAAACTGTTGCACGGCGACACCAAAGGCCTCGCCCATGCCAGCCATCTCGATCGCACTGCCCGCGACCTGCGTGACGACGGTGCTCATCTTGCCGGCCTCGTGGTCCATCTTCTCGCCAAACTACGCGCCGGCCTGCTGCAGCATCGCAGCCGACGACGCCACCAGCGCGTCAATGGCACCGCGCTGTGCGGTCGCCGCCTCGTTCACCGCCTCGAGCAGGGAATGCAGGGTTTGCATGATGCGGCTGCGTTCTTCGAGCATGCTGTTGTCGCGCGCCATGCTGTCGGACAGCTTGTCGCGCAGCGCATCGACGACTTGCGCCGCGGCGCGAGGTGCCTCGGATGCGGTCGCTATGAGCCGGGACATCTCGCTGATGGTGTCGTGCGCATGCGCCTGGGCCTGCGCCTGGACATCGCGCGCGGTCTGCTCTAGGGTCTTGCAGATCTGCGCCTGCTGCACCTGCGCCTGGTCGGCTGCGCGCTGCGCGTCGCTGTGCAGCGACTGCGCCATCGTCTCCAGCGAACCGGTCCAGGCGGCCAGCCGCTGCTGGTCGCCGCTGGCCAGATCGGCCTGCAGCGCGGCATGGGCCTGCTCCACGGTCGTGAGCAAGGCGGCGGACTGCTGCGTGAAACCCGACACCAGCGCCGACACTGCCGACTGCAGATTGCCCGACAGGTCTTCGCTGCCGCGCCGATGTTGTGCCAGGGCCTCGCCCCAGGTGTCGGCCACCGTACGCGTGGTGGCATCGAAGCGCGAGACCACGCCATCAAGCTGCTGCTGTGTGGCGTCGGCCAGGCGCTCATGCAAGCCTGCGGTCTGCTGCGCCATCTGCGTCATCGCGCCTTGCAGCGCTTGCTGAGACGCCATATGCCGTTCGTCGAGCGCCACCAGCAGCGATGCCGTGTGCTGGCCGAAGCTGTCGTTGAAGCCAGCCAGCGATTGCTGCAAGCCCTGGGTCAAGGTCTCGCTGCTGCTCTCATGCCGGGCCAGCGCGCCGGTCCAGACACCGGCGACCGTGCCGACCGTGCTGTCGAAGCGGCTGGCCAGACCATCGAGCTGCTGCGCCACCGTGCCCGCCAGTTTCTCCTGGAACACCGCCGTTTCACGCGTGATGCCCTGCATCGCGGTCTGGACCGCCGGCTCGATCGCACTGCCGGCCATGCGCGCGCTTTCCATCAGGCTGTCCTTGAGCGACCGATCGACGGATACAGCCAGTTCGGTGTAGGCACCCTGGGCGTGCTGGTGAAAGCGATCCTGCCCGGCCAGCAAACGTTCACCCATGCTTTCGTGGTGCTGCTGCATTAGCGCCATCATGTCCTGCATGCGCTCGACCATCGCCGGCATCATGCGGGCCTGCTGCTGCAGGCTCTCCAGCGTCTGCTCGCGCTGATGGGCGAGCGAGAAGATGCGCAAGCGGGTGGCGATGCGCGCATCAAGCAACTGCCCCACCAACTGGCGCTCGCGACGGTACAACACCGACACCAGGCCCAGCATGGCCGACGCGGCCACGCCAGCAATCGACGTACCAAATGCCAAGCCGAGACCCTTGATCGGCGCCGACAGCGCCGCACGAATGGTCGACAGGTCGGTGGTGCTCTCCAGCGCCATCACCGCCCCGTTGAGCGTGACTACCATGCCCAGGAAGGTTCCCAGCATGCCCAGCAGCACCAGCAGCCCGACCAGGTAGGGTGTGATCGACGGCCCCGGCAATCCGGTGCGTTCACCCACGACGCGCAGGCGTACCGCGTTGTGCAGCGATGCCGGCAGCGTGGCGAGCCAATCGTCCAGACTGGGCAGCGCGGCGGGCAAGGCGAGCAAAGCCGCGCGCAGACCGCCCGTGGCCTGGCGGAAGCGGTGCAGTTCGGCCCCACCCGCCAGATAACAGGCGCCAATGAGCAGGGTCATCGTCAGGGCCAGTGTGTTGGATCCCCAGTAACCGGTTCCGACCCAGGCGACGACGCCCAGACCCACCACAAAGGCCACATGGCCGAAATTCTTATTCATGTCTGTCCTATGAATCGGGTACCGAGTGCGCCGATCATTCCCTCGACCGGTTGCAGCCGGACCTCCATTTCGGCCAGCAGCACAGCTTGCAGCGTCTGGCCGTAACCTGCCGGCGGTTTGCCTGGCGCCGAAGCCGGCGCAAGCCCCTGCCCCATCGGCGTACGCTGAAGCGACCGATGCGCACCCTTGAAACGTCTTTCCAGCAGCGCCGGCACGTTCGCCATGACACGGCGCTGATGCACGCCCAACGCCGTATCCATGGCCGCGTCGAGTGCGGCAAGCTGGCCCAGCGCCGGAGAACGGTCCGCGGCAACTGCACGCACCGCCGCACGCAACGCAGCAATGCGCGCCTCCATCGTGCGCTGGTGCGCAGAGAAGCTGCGCCGATAGGCCGCGAAGTCGAAACCGGCCGCGTCGTTGATTTCCACTGCCCCCGGGGCCACCGCCGCGGGCCGTGACTTGCCCCAGTTCGCACCGGACAAAATCGCGTCATTCGCGACCGACTCGGTGAGTTCCTTGCGCAGTCGCTGCAATTGCTCCACCACCGAGTCCACGCGCGCCGACGGCCTGGTCCGCATGTCGTCGGCGCCGGCCGTTTTAGCTGCGCCCAGTGCGCCAGATAGCGAGATCGCGTCCGTCCAGGCGACCCAATGACTCAACTTTTCTGCAAAGGTCTGCGTCGAATCGGCTGTGGGGGCGACATCCAGGCTGGCGAGCAATCGAACCAGGGACGAACTATTGAAACTCGGGGGCGGGGAATACTGGCTTTGCGCCATTGCTGAATTTCACGGAAAACCGCCAATTTTACGGCACCGTCACCCAGCGAACCGTCGCGCCAAGCCGGCCTGTTGCGCAGCACCATCGCGGCGTGGGCCGTGCCAGGGTTTGCCCGCTGCCCCTCTATCGACTTCGGCCGATCCGGATGCCTGCCTCAACTTTGACTGCTGGTCAGTCCCGTGGCTGGCAACGTCGCGCCTGAGATATACAGCGTGTCCTTAGATGTTTACCATGTGGTTCGCACAACAGCCATTAGGGTTGCTGCGACTATATCTACAGGAGATCTCTCATGAAAGTGTCCCATTCCCTGCTGTTGGCAGCCACCTTGTGTACGCCTTTGTTTGCGCAGGCGGCTGAACCGGCATCGTGCCGCACCGTGCGTTTCGCCGATGTGGGCTGGACCGACATCACCGTGACCACGGCCGTGACCAGCAAGATCCTGGAGTCCCTGGGCTACAAGACCAAGACCAATCTGATCTCGGTGCCGGTGACCTATAAGTCCCTCGAGAACAAGGATATCGACGTGTTCCTGGGCAACTGGATGCCGACGATGGAGGCCGATATCAAACCCTACCGGGACAACGGCAGCGTGGAGTCTGTCCGCGCCAATCTGGAGGGCGCCAAATACACGCTGGCCGTGTCGGAGGCGGCATACAAGGCCGGCCTCAAGTCGTTTGCGGACATCGCCAAATTTTCCAAGCAGCTGAACAGCAGCATCTATGGCATCGAGCCGGGTAACGACGGCAACCGCCTGATCCAGGGCATGATCGACAAGAATCAGTTTGGCCTGGGCAAGTTCAAGGTGGTCGAGTCCAGCGAAGCCGGCATGTTGTCCCAGGTGCAGCGCGCCGAGCGTCGCAATAACTGGGTCGTGTTCCTGGGCTGGGAGCCGCATCCGATGAACAGCCGCTTCAAGATGAAGTACCTTGAAGGTGGCGACGACGTGTTCGGCCCCAACCTGGGTGGCGCCACGATCTACACCAATGTGCGCAAGGGTTACGTGCAGGAATGTGCCAACGTGGGCAAGCTGCTGACCAACCTGAAGTTCAGCCTGGTGATGGAAAACGCGCTGATGGACGCAGTGCTCAACGGCAACAAGAAACCCGAGCAAGCCGCCACAACCTGGCTCAAGGCCAACACCAAGATGCTGGAAACCTGGCTGGACGGCGTGACCACCTTCGACGGCAAGCCGGCCATGAGCGCTGTGAAGTCTGCCCTGGCCAAGTAAGCGCTCCCGCCCTGGCAGGGCTTTGCGCTCTGCCAGGGCCGTTCCGCCCGCTGAAGCGGCGTGCGTTTGAGCCATCTTGCTGGCATTTCACCGGATCTGTATGGACATACCCAAAATCCCGCTCGGCGAGGTCATTGCCCAATTCGTCGACTGGCTGACGCTCAGTGGCGCCGACTACTTCGACGCGTTTGCCGATGCGGTCGCCACTTCCATCACGGCATCGACGGGCGCGCTGCTTTGGTTCAATCCGCTTGCGCTGATCGTCATTTTCGGACTCATCGCTCAGGGCATCCAGCGCAGATGGTTGCTCACGCTCTTCTGCGTTTTGTCCTTCCTGCTGATCCTGAACCTGGGTTACTGGCAGGAAACCATGGAAACGCTGGCCCAGGTGCTTTACGCCACGCTGGTCTGTATCGTGATCGGTGTGCCGCTGGGCATCTACGCCGCGCACAAGCCGCGCTTTTATCTTGTGCTCCAACCGGTGCTGGACCTGATGCAAACCGTGCCGACCTTCGTCTACCTGATCCCCACATTGACGCTGTTCGGCCTGGGTGTGGTACCTGGCCTGATTTCCACCGTGGTCTTTGCAGTAGCCGCGCCGATCCGGCTGACCTACCTCGGCATCCACGACGTTCCGGCCGACCTGATGGACGCCGGCAAGGCTTTCGGCTGTTCGCGGCGCCAGTTGCTCACACGCATCGAACTGCCGCACGCCATGCCCAGCATCTCGGCCGGTATCACCCAATGCATCATGTTGTCGCTATCGATGGTGGTGATCGCTGCGCTGGTGGGTGCCGATGGCCTGGGCAAACCCGTCGTGCGCGCACTGAATACCGCCGACATCGCCGTGGGCTTCGAGGCCGGACTGGCCATCGTGCTGGTGGCCATCATGCTCGACCGTGTGTGCAAACAACGCACACCCCGCAGCGGAGGCGCATCATGAGTACGCAGGGCCGCTCCAAGGGCGAATACCGCAGTGCGGAGCACGCAGGTCGAACGACGCCCCTGATCCGGATCGAAGACGTGGACGTGGTTTTCACCAAGTCCCCCAAACTGGCGCTGGACCTGCTCGACCAGGGCCTGTCGCGCGACGAGATCTTCAAGAAGACAGGGCTGATCGTGGGGGTGGAAAAAGCCAATCTGGCGGTGCAGCGCGGCGAGATCTGCGTGTTGATGGGCTTGTCGGGATCCGGCAAGTCCAGCCTGTTGCGCTGTATCAACGGCCTGAACACCGTGAGCCGTGGACGCCTGCTGATCGAACACGACGGCGCCGAGGTCGATATCGCCAACTGCTCGGCTGCGACCTTGAAGGCCATGCGCACCCAGCGCATCGCCATGGTGTTTCAGAAGTTCGCACTCCTGCCCTGGCTCACCGTGGCCGAGAACGTGAGCCTGGGCCTGGAGATGCAAGGGCTGGCCAGTGGCGAGCGCAAGAAGCGCGTTGACGAAAAACTGGAGCTCGTGGGCCTCTCGCAGTGGCGCAACAAACGCCCCGACGCCTTGTCAGGCGGTATGCAACAGCGAGTCGGGCTGGCGCGCGCGCTGGCGATGGACTCCGACATCCTGCTCATGGACGAACCGTTTTCGGCGCTCGATCCGTTGATCCGCCAGGGCCTGCAGGACGAGTTGCTGGACCTGCAGCGCAAGCTGAACATGACCATCGTGTTCGTCAGCCACGACCTGGATGAGGCGCTCAAGCTGGGCAACAACATCGTGATCATGAAGGGCGGGCAGATCGTGCAGCACAGCCGACCCGAGGACATCGTGCTCAAACCGGCCAACGACTATGTCCGCGCCTTCGTGGCCCATACCAATCCGCTCAACGTGCTCAGCGGCCACAGCCTGATGCGCCCGTTGGCCGAGTGCGCGCAGCGCGACGGTGAAATCAGTCTCGACGTTGCGGCCGACATCTGGATCCGGGTCGATGGCCAGGGCGCGCTGCAAGGCGTGCGTTGTGGTGCTGACGCGATGCCGTTGCAGCGCTGGTCGACCAACGACAGCATCGAGACGCTGAACCCGGCCCCGACCCTGGTCAGCGCGGACATCGGCATGCGCGACGCGCTGCATATCCGCTACCAGACCGGGCACAAACTGATGCTTGGCGACGGCGAGCGCGTGATCGGCGTGCTCGGTGACCGCGAGCTCTACCATGCCCTGCTGGGCAAAGCCATGGGCTGATCTGGCGGCCTGTCCCGCCGGACGGTCCGCCCGGGATCGGCCACGTATTCAAATTCCGAATCAAGGAGGCGCACATGCCTGTTTTCCCCGTGCAACAACTCTTCATTGGCGGCGCGCGCGTGGACGCCACCAGCGCTGAGACCTTCAACACCATCAACCCGGCCACCGGCGACGTGCTCGCCGCCGTGCAAAGCGCCTCGCGCCAGGATGTGGACAGCGCCGTAGCCAGCGCCCAGGCCGGGCAACGCGTCTGGACCGGCTTCACTGCGATGCAGCGCTCGCGTGTCTTGCGCCGTGCGGTCGACATCCTGCGCCAGCGCAACGATGCGCTGGCCGACCTCGAGACGCTGGACACCGGCAAGCCGCACTCCGAGACACGCGCCGTCGACATCGTCACCGGCGCCGACGTACTCGAGTATTACGCCGGCCTGGCCACCGCGATCGAAGGCATGCAGGTACCGCTGCGCGAGAGTTCCTTCGTCTACACGCGGCGCGAGCCGCTAGGTGTGGTCGCAGGCATCGGCGCCTGGAACTATCCCATCCAGATCGCGCTGTGGAAGTCCGCGCCAGCGCTGGCTGCGGGCAATGCCATGATCTTCAAGCCCAGCGAGGTCACGCCACTCACGGCGTTGAAACTCGCCGAGATCTACAGCGAAGCCGGACTGCCCGATGGCGTATTCAACGTACTCAATGGACCGGGCGCAACCGTGGGTGCATGGCTCACCGAGCACCCGGGCATCGAAAAAATCTCGTTCACCGGCGGCACCGTCACCGGCAAGAAGGTGATGGCCAGTGCGTCGAGTTCGACACTCAAGGACGTGACCATGGAGCTGGGCGGAAAATCCCCGCTGATCGTGTTTGCCGACGCCGATCTGGACCGCGCTGCGGACATCGCCATGATGGCCAACTTCTACAGCTCCGGCCAGGTCTGCACCAATGGCACGCGCGTGTTTGTGCACAACACGATCAAGGCGGCATTCGAGGCCAAGGTGCTCAAACGCGTGCAACGCGTCCGCATGGGTGACCCGCAAAACGCCGACACCAACTTCGGCCCGCTGGTGAGTCTGGCCCACATGGAGCGGGTGCTGGGCTTCATCGCGTCCGGCAAGGCCGACGGCGCGCGGCTTCTGGCCGGGGGCGAACGCGCCACGGCTGGCCCGCTGGCGCAAGGCGCCTATGTGCAGCCGACCGTTTTCACCGATTGCAAGGATGCGATGAAGATCGTGCAGGAGGAGATCTTCGGGCCGGTCATGGCCATTCTGGGCTTCGACACCGAAGACGAGGTGGTGCAACGCGCCAACGCCACGCACTACGGTCTGGCCGCAGGCCTGATCACCTCGGATCTCAACACCGCGCACCGCGTGATCCACCAGTTGCAGGCCGGCATCTGCTGGATCAACACCTGGGGCGAATCCGCCGCAGAGATGCCGGTAGGCGGCTATAAACAGTCGGGCGTAGGCCGCGAAAATGGCCTGGACACGCTGCGCGCCTATACCCGTACCAAGTCCATCCAGGTGGAACTAGGCGGCTACGCGTCCGTGTTCTAGGCGGCACCAGAGGAAAGTACCCACTATGAAATCCCAAGAATTCGACTACATCATCATCGGCGCCGGTTCGGCCGGCAATGTGCTGGCGACACGCCTGACCGAAGACGCCGATACGCACGTGCTGCTGCTCGAGGCGGGAGGCCCGGACTACCGGCTGGACTTTCGCACCCAGATGCCGGCCGCGCTGGCCTTCCCGCTGCAGGGCCGACGCTACAACTGGGCCTACGAAACCGATCCCGAACCGCATATGGACAACCGCCGCATGGAGTGCGGTCGCGGCAAGGGGCTGGGCGGATCGTCGCTGATCAACGGCATGTGCTACATCCGTGGCAACGCGATGGACTACGACGGCTGGGCCGCCCGCCCCGGTCTGCAGGACTGGTCCTACCTGGACTGCCTGCCCTACTTCCGCAAGGCCGAGACGCGCGACATCGGTGCCAACGACTACCACGGCGACAGCGGGCCACTGAGCGTAACCACACCCAAGGCCGGCAACAGCCCGCTATTCCAGGCCATGATCGACGCTGGCGTGCAGGCGGGTTACCCGCGCACAGACGACCTGAACGGATACCAGCAAGAGGGCTTCGGCCCGATGGATCGCAGCACTACGCCGAAGGGTCGGCGCTCGAGCACGGCGCGCGGCTACCTCGACCAGGCACGTGAGCGGCCGAACCTGACCATCGCCACCCATGCCGTGACCGACCGCATCCTGTTCTCGGGCAAACAGGCAATCGGCGTGAGTTACCTGCAGGGCACGCAAGCCCACACCGCACACGCACGGCGCGAGGTGCTGCTTTGTTCTGGCGCTATTGCCTCGCCACAGATCCTGCAACGCTCGGGTGTAGGGCCGTCAGCCCTGCTGAAGAAATTCGACATTGCGCTGGTGCACGACCTGCCCGGTGTGGGCGCCAATCTACAGGACCATCTGGAGGTCTACCAGCAATACGAATGCCTGCAGCCGGTGTCGCTGGTGGGCGCGTTGAAATGGTGGAACCAGCCGGCCATCGGCGCCGAATGGCTGTTCCTGAACCGCGGCATCGGCGCGAGCAACCAGTTCGAGGCCGGTGGCTTCATCCGCAGTTCTGACGCATTCGACTGGCCCAACATCCAGTACCACTTCCTGCCGGTGGCCATCAACTACAACGGCAGCAACCCGATCAAGATACATGGGTTCCAGGCCCACATGGGTTCCATGCGCTCGCCCAGCCGCGGCCGCGTGCATCTGCGCTCGAAGGATCCGCATCAGCATCCGAGCATCCTGTTCAACTACATGTCGGCCGAGCAGGACTGGGCGGAGTTCAGGGCCGGCATCCGCATCACGCGCGACATCATGCGCCAAAGCGCCTTGAAGCCGTATGCCGGACGCGAGATCACACCGGGTGAGACTGCGCAAACCGATGCTGAGCTGGACGCCTATGTGCGCCAGCACGCCGAAACCGCCTACCACCCCTGCGGCACCAACGCCATGGGCATCGGTGACATGGCCGTGGTCGACGGCGAAGGCCGGGTGCATGGCTTGCAGGGCCTGCGGGTGGTGGACGCGTCCATCATGCCGGAGATCGTCACCGGCAACCTGAACGCCCCCACCATCATGATGGCCGAAAAAATAGCGGACCGCATCCGGGGCCGCACGCCCCTGACGCGCTCCACGGCAGCGTATTTCGTGGCGGGTGACCGGCCGGCCCGGGTCAAGTAAACTACCGGCCGATGCGGGTGTAGTTCAATGGCAGAACGGCAGCTTCCCAAGCTGCATACGAGGGTTCGATTCCCTTCACCCGCTCCAGTCAACCTGTTGATTTAAAACAGGTTTTCAAAAATCACAATTTTCAACTGC
>Ga0209702_10000984_pt1 | contig 58038 bp, 71 predicted proteins | sample FRY01_FD_187210 | JGI IMG/M metagenome (GOLD analysis project Ga0209702, IMG submission 187210) | Freshwater microbial communities from Lake Fryxell liftoff mats and glacier meltwater in Antarctica - FRY-01 (SPAdes) (version 2) | ecosystem: Environmental > Aquatic > Freshwater > Ice > Glacier...
GTATTTACATCAAAATAACTTAGTGTATTGAGTTTTTCAATATTTTGTAGTTGTTTCACTTTATATATATTATATATCTATAAACTAGAACAAGTCAAGGGTTAATTTTTTAAATTTGTTCATACCGATTCAACAAAGCTCTTCCGTCGCTCCCGCCTATGCAGGTAAATTTGAAGCATTACCCACCCCCGACGTGGGTAATTTTTTTACTTCTCGACCACGCCAGTTGGCGGGCAGGCAAGCTCGAACAGTAGTTTCTAGAATAATATTGTTCGACCCCGCCTAAGGCGGGTAAACTCTGTGGAGAACTAATATCATTTCTTGACAAACAAAAAAGCCAAATGCTAAAATTGTTTTATGTCCACAATAAAAGGGAGCTACTCCTTGCAATCACCTGACATATTAAACTTTACAACTTCAAAAAACGCATACTACATAATAAAGATTCAAGGCAGAGCAAAAAGCGAAAAACAAAGAAACAGCACAGACGATGAAGAAGTAACAATCAGTATAGATAACAAAACATTTCCAAAACTAAATACAAAAAAAGGGCTATTAAATTCTCCCGCGTCAATAAATGGAGGAAATCTGCACAATAAAGAAAAGATAATATTCTTTATTACATATTTAGAAACAGGACAACATACAATAACACTAACCCCACAACATCAAGATGCAGAAATAATCAATGTTAGCTTTGAAGAGATAACGATAAATGCAGATAATAAAGTAAACCTCCCATTAAATATAAAGCTAGAAGACAGAGATAAATGCAACTGGATAACATTTGTACTAATAAATCTAGGATTAAGATCTGTAAACATACAAACACATATAAAATGGCAATGGTTAGATGGAGATGATATACAGATAATACTAAATGGAGAGATACAACAATCAAACACAACATTTAGAAAAGACTGGATACTAAAAACCACACCACTAGATATATTTGGGAAAATAGAAACAATACACTTAACACAAGAACTTCCTCTACAAGAGCATAACTACATAGAGATAAACGCAGATAAAACACCAACACTAAACAGTATTACTTTTCAACTAATAACAGAACACAACAAACAAGAAACACCAACCATAAAGCAGTACAAAGATGAAATATACAATAGAGATTACAACAGATATGATGAACACATATTAACGGCAGTAAACTATTGGAACAACTTTTTCTCAAAACAACAATACCCGCCACCAACACCACTTGATCCTAACCTTGTTAAAGCAATGGTTTACAGAGAGTCAAAGATGGGCTATGACACAAGAAATAACGGTGCTATTGATGTTATGCAGGTTTGGGATGAACGCAATCCTGCAAAAAGTACCATAATAGGAGATATTTCTGAGAGAGAATTTGTTGATAGTGACACAACAGACTTTATTCACAATATATTTAAAAAAGAAGCTACACCAGAAGTATTAACTCCAAAAGATAGTATATTTTGGGGAATAAGTTGGCTTTATCATAAGGATCAAACATTAGAGAACTTAATCAAACCATATACAAGAGTTTGGTTTACCTGGGAACAAGCAATTCGAAGATATAATGCTAACCCTGAAATTGTAGAAAAATATATCTCTGAAGTTTACTCAATTTATGAAACAGGTATTGATTCAGATGGGAATCTGCTATGGGAAAAATAAGCAGAAAACCACTCTTGATATTTAGTTTACTATTTTTTTGTTTATTAACTGTTTTAATGTATCAAAGGTTTAGCGAAAAAAGATCATATCTCACAATCGAAACAGGAGGTGAAATTTATCCCAAAAATCCAGTTTTCAATGCGCCAATAGACTATTTAGATATTCTTAAAAAAATAAATCTTTCTCCTCATACAAACCTCTCTTTAGTTAGGCATGCTATGTTTTCAGGGGCAGGTTTAGCTATAACAGATGATAAAGATGTTTTTATAAATTGGATCCCCGAGGGTGAACTGGCTTTTAAACAAGGATCAATAATAGATAATTCATTAGGTGATGTTTTATATTGGTGGAAATTTGAAGACTTAGATGCTAATAATACACAGGAATTTATGGCAGAGTTTGGGATTGCGGGTAGTTCATTTACTCATCCATTCCACCTTTATTCGTATAATAACGGAAAATTTACATTGTTACTTAAGCTAATAAAAGCAAGTAGCAAAACAGAAGTAAAAGATTTAAATAACGACGGACAAAAAGAGATAATACACCAATTTTCGCTATCTGGTAGTGGAGCTTTTGACAAAGCCACACTAAGATGGAAAGATATCTGGAGATTAAAAGACGGAAATCCTGTAAAAGTTAATAATGAGTTTCCAGAACAGTACCCAGAACTTTTAGATATTTATAAAGAGCCACTATTATCAGAAGAGCAAAAATTTTTCCACCCAGTATTTTTGTGTTTAAAAGAGAAAGTAGAAAGTAATATAAATGGAATTTTAGCAGATTCAGAAGATTGTGCAAATATACTGCATAGGCAGTACGAAGAAGTTTTTACAAAAATAGGACAAAAATAAGTAACACTTTAAAATTTCTCTGTTAGAAACTTAAACTTTCTAAATTACTATAATACATTTTCATTAACCTATCATAAATCCTTTTTAATTTTTAACTCCTCCCAAAAGTGTTATACTTTTATCATGATAAATTCTGCCCAATTTTCAGAAAGATCAAGGTTTAGCCCAGAGGTTAAGACTAGTACTAGTTATGAAAAAATAGTACCAAAAACTGTTGAAATACAATCTATTAATCCCGAAAATAACCAAGTTAAAAAAAGTATTGAAGGTGTTTCTACGCTTTCTTCAGATGTAGGCAAAGTAACTGCTAATCAGGTAGAGCAAAATCCAATAAAACCAATAACTGTATCTAAGTTTGTTGCAGAGGTTAAGGGTATATTTAGCAGGTTTCTTTTAGAGCTTAATCAGTTTGCGGTACCTACAAAAAATGCACAAGAGTTGACTTAAATAATGATATGTTAGATTTAAATCTTTTATTAGAAATTACGTTTGGATTGCTGTTTTTCTTAATTTTTTCTGTTGTTTTTATATATTTATTAATCTTGTATATTAGAAACAGAAAGAGGCTAGATTTAGCTAAGTACCAAACTGTTTTATTAGTAAGACTACCTAAAGATAATGAGATTGAGGTGGGTGCAGCCGAGCAATTATTCTCATCATTTTATGGCATAAAAAAATCTGGCTTTAAGAGTATATTTCAACCACAAGATCATATTAGCCTTGAGATTGTAGCTACTGAGCATAATATCTCGTTTTATATTGTTGTTCCAAATGAGTGGGTTGAGCTTGTAGAAAAACAGATTCACTCGGCATACTCTGAAGCAGACATTGAGGTTTCTAAACCTTGGGATATTTTTACAAAGGCTCAGTTTATAAAGATAACTTCGTTAAAATTAAACGCTCCTGATTATTATCCAATTCAAAACTTTGAAAATCTAACTACTGATAGTATGAACGCATTAACCTCAAGTATGAGTAAGATGGCTAAGGGGGAGGGGGTTGCTTTACAAATCCTTATAAAACCAGCAGGTGATAACTGGAGGGTAGCAGGTCGAAACTTTATACACTCAGTAAGGGAGCACAATAGTAACCCTGAAAAATCAAATCTAAAAATTGATGATGAGTTTTTAAAAGGGGTTGAAGAGAAGATAAAAAAAATTGGGTTTGAGGTGACAATTAGGGTAATCTCAGCAGGTCAAGACGATCTTTCTACTCAGGTAAACTTAGATAGCATTGCCAACTCTTTTTCTCAGTTTACTGATCCAACTTACAATAAATTCTCAAAAGCTACAATTTTTAAAAAGTTAAATGTTATTAAAGATTTAATATACCGAGTATTTCCTTTGTTTAATATGCAAATCCCTAAACTTGCATTTCCAATTTTTAAGACTAGTTTTGTGTTAAACGTTGCGGAGCTTGCCACAATTTATCATTTCCCAAACAAAGAGGTTAAAACCCCAAATATTAACTGGATTAAGTCTCGTACTTCTGCTGCTCCAAAGGACCTACCTAAAAGTGGGTTGTATCTTGGTAAATCTGAGTTTAGAGGTGAGACACAGAAGGTGTTTTTATCTGAGGATGATAGAAGAAGGCATATGTATGTTATTGGTCAGACTGGTACAGGTAAATCTGAGCTTTTAAAGTTTATGGCAATGCAAGACATTAAAAATGGAAAAGGTGTTGCATTTATTGATCCTCACGGCTCTGCTATTGCAGATATGTTACCACTTATTCCTAAAGAAAGACTTGAGGACGTAATTTTATTTGATCCAGGAGACAAAGAAAGACCTTTAGGACTTAATATTTTAGAGGCCAAAACTGAGGATCAGAAACATTTAATTATTAACTCGTTTATCTCGTTGTTATACAAATTATATGACCCAAACCGTACAGGTATTATTGGACCAAGGTTGGAACGAGCTGTTAGAAACATTATGTTAACGGCTATGTATGAGGAAGGAAACACAATGGTAGAGGTGTTAAAATTATTAATCGACCCAGAGTTTGCAAAAAGTAAGATTTCTCTAATTACAGATGACCTTGTTCGAAGCTACTGGACACAGGAGCTAGCTCAGACAAGTGATTTTCATAAATCTGAGACATTAGGGTATTTTGTCTCTAAGTTTGACCGATTTGTAACCGATAAAACAATGAGAAATATTATAGGGCAGAGTAAGTCTGCAATTGATTTTAGAAAGGTGATGGATGAACAGAAAATATTATTAGTAGATTTATCTAAAGGAAAAATTGGAGAAGAAAACTCAAACTTTTTGGGGTTAATATTAGTACCAAGAATATTAACTGCTGCAATGAGTAGGATTGATGTTGATGAAAATGCTAGAAAAGATTTTTACCTGTATGTTGATGAGTTTCAAAATTTTTCAACGCCAGACTTTGTACAGATATTATCAGAGGCAAGAAAATACAGATTAAATTTGATTGTTGCAAATCAATTTATCTCGCAGATTACAGAAGATATAAAAAATGCTGTATTTGGTAACGTAGGAACACTTGCTAGCTTTAGGGTTGGTAGTGATGACTCAAACTACCTCGAACAATTTTTCGAGCCCACTTTTAATGCAAATGATTTAATTAACAATCCAGTTGGACAGTTATATACAAAACTACTAATTAATGGACAACCAAGTGACCCGTTTAGCTTATCTACAGATTGGAATTTAATCTCTGAGCAAAAGAACCAGGGCGATAGCAAGATAGCAGAAACGGTTAAACAGCTTTCAAGGCTAAAATATGGACGAGATAAGCTGTTAGTAGAAGAAGAGATTAGGATTAGATCGAAGAGATAAGTATGTATCTTGTATTTAGTATATTCACAAAATCTTGCCATTATTAACAAAGTTAACACGATTACAAATAGAAGAGTTACTAAAACAAAACTTTGATGTTGGAGCTTTGCATAAGGTATTTAAGGTAAAAAGTGGTTGGAACAATACTTTATTTAAGGTTACAACCTCACATGGAGATTTTTTTCTCAAGGTTTACGAAGAATCAGACCCAATACAGGTTATGGCTGAACACGAGGTGTTAAGTCATTTACTAAAAATAAAGTTCCCTACAGCAGGGATAATCAAGACACGGAATAAAGAGGGCGTGGTAGTTTTTGAAGAAAAACTAGTGGGTTTATTTGTAGCGCTTAATGGTACTCCACTAAAGACTAACCCCCTTAAGTCAGTTTTGGGATTTAGAATTGTAACACTTGTTAATCTACTTCATAAAACTGATTTTTCAGATTTTATATATTTACAAAAGCATGATTTAGCAGAAGAAATAGAACAGAGTACAAGCTGGTATTTAAACGATCATAGGCTTGAACATTTTAGAGATCAGTTAAATAAGTTGTATGGGCGATTTTCAAATATATCCTTTCAAAGCCTAACTAAAGGTGTAGTTCACAACGATCTTGGAACGGATAATTTTTTAGTTAACGGAAATAATATAGCAGGTTTAATTGATTTTGATCAGGTTGCATTAGGAAGTGTAATTAATGATTTAGCTATATTTTTTGCTAGAAGTATTAATCTAAATATGTATAGTGTGAACGAGTTTACGGTAGATGCTATACGTTTTGTTTTAGATTATGAGAAAAAAACTGAATTAACTAGAGATGATTTAAAATCAATAGTACCTTTAATTGTGTTTCAAAAGTTTTTAATCTTAATTAAGCTTAAACAGAATTTAAGAGACAAATCTTTAAAAGCCGATCTGTATAACTTTGAGGAGTACTCTAAATTGGTTGAAAATGAGTTAGAGCTGTTATTTAGAAATTATGACAAAATTGAAAACGAGTTTAATCGATATTTAAGTTAAGTTTTTCTTGATAACTTTCTCTTAAGTCAGCGTGGTTTACCAATATAACTCCAACTAATTTATTATTAACATAGCATTCATCCACAAACTTATTATTTTTATTAACAACTATTTTATTTATTACAAATTTTTGGTCTGTATAACCCATAAACGAGATAAAGTTACCAAAAAAATTAGTAGTATAATTTGTTGCTTGGTTAAAAGAATAAGGTGTTCTTGTTTGATTAGATAAGTATTTAGCAAGCCATATTCCTTGCTGTATTGCATTATTCCAGTTACCCATTACCCTTTTAGTATTATTCTTAGTTACAATTGCCGTGTCACCAATTGCATAGATATCTTTATATCTTGATTCTAAAAATTGATTAGTCTCAATGCCTTCATTAGTAATGTTAAAAAGATTATTAGATCTAGTAATACCTGCACCAATTGCTGTAATATCTGCATTAATTTTTATATTAGCTCCATTAATTATATTTGTAATTGAGTTTTCCTTTAAGATATTTATTATTATTGGAGTTAACTCTTTTGGTGCAAGAGGAGAAAAAAAATAACCACTTCTTAATATGTTAGTAATATTTAGGTTAGCTTTGTGAAATATCTCAAAAAATTCTAACGCTATAAACCCACCACCGATAATAACAGCAGAGCCATTAGGTGGGATATTAATTAGTTTTTCAATTAATTTATCTGCATCTTCTAGAGTTTGTAAATAGTACAAAGTTTTTGTACTTAAGATTCTTTTTGCTTCTCCTCCTGTTGCAATAATAAGTTTTTCAAAACTAACTTCAAAATCATTACACTTAAAGTTTTTATTAATATAGTCAATTAGTGTTATCTCTTGATTGATATAGTACTTAATGTCTTTTTCTTTAAATTGAGCAAGTGTTCTAATAAACACCTTTTCTCGTGGAATTATCTTTTTTACATAGTGAGGAAGTAGTACTTTTGAGTAAGGATTATTGCTAGTTTTCTCAAATATACCAACAGTTTGATCTGGGTTTGTTTTTTTATAGTTTTCTGCAAAGGTAATGGCAGCTATACCACCTCCAATGACTGCAATATCTAACTTTATTTTTTCCATATCTCTTCTTTTTCCTTTTCTAAATAATTCTGATGTCTTGCTAAGGTAAATAGTAGGTCAGATAGTCGGTTTAGATATTTTATTTCTGTAATTAGGTTTGCATTTTTTAGTAATTTGACTACATCTCTTTCTGCTCTTCTACAAATTGTTCTTGCAAAATGAAGTTTTGATCCAATCTTGCCACCTCCTGGTAATATAAAATTAGTAAGAGGTGCAATTGATTCTGAGTATTTATCAATTAATTTTTCAAGCTCTGTTATATCTTTTTCTTGGATTGTTTCTATCTTACTTATATTATCTTGGTCTGCAATTTTAGCACCCATAGTAAATAATATGTTCTGAATTTTAGTTAATAGTATACTTTTTTCTGATTTTTGAAGGTTGTTAATTATTATACCTAACAAAGCACTGAACTCATCTACCGAGCCAAGTGCTGTTATAATATCCGAAGATTTACCTACTCTTTTTCCACCAAATAAACCAGTAGTCCCCTTATCACCTGTTTTAGTATAAATCTTCACTTTTTAAGCTTCGGGCCAAACTTTTACACCATCTCTTTCAAGAATAATAGCAAGAACAGGACAGCTCATTGCTGCTTGAATAATAGTATCTTGATCTGTCTGGGTTGGACCATCTTTAATAAAAACTTTGTTTTCAGCATCAATTCCAAACACCTCTGGGGCTAAAAGTTCACAAGATCCTGCACCGATGCATAAATCTCGATCAATTGTTACTTTAAGCCCATTTATTACCTTGGAATTAATTGGTTCCATTTTCTTTTTTACAATTTTCACAACTTCCATCAGCACAATTGCAGTCTGCAGAGCTGTTTTTACATGCGCAGTTTTCTTTTTGGCATGTTGCACATTTTGCTGTTTCTTTTACTACGTTTTCTGGCTCAGCTTGTTCTCCAAGCATTGATTTAAGTTTGTTTAATAAATCCATTATTTTTTCTAAATTTTCTACTCATAACAATATATACCTTTTAAAGAGATTAATCATTCATTTGGCATATTCTTTAACGCATCTAAGATTAAAAAAGCACACTTTTCTCTGGTTGATGATATATGAATACCTAATAGGTCTAGAATATCTTCTCGTTTAATATTGCGTAGCAACAAAACAGGTTGACCAATAAGGCTCTCTAACAACATTGAGGTAGCTGCCTTACTTATAGCACATCCCTCTGCAACAAAACTTGTATCAATAATCTCACCATTTTTTTCTTTAATATATATAGTTAAGTTATCACCACAGCTTGGATTATCTGCACTTAAAATATATTTACACTCTTCAAGTTTTCCAAAGTTAGGGGGGTTTTGAGAATAATCTAAAATCTGTGAGGTATATTCATTCATCTTATTTAAAAACCTCTTTTACTCTTTGCAAGACTTGAATTAATAAATCTATCTCCTCTTTTGTGTTGTATAGGCAAAAGCTAATCCTAACTGTTGAGTTTAGCTTTAATTTATTATGTAAAATATTTGTGCAATGATGCCCAGATCTTACTGCAATACCATAGTTATCAAGTACGGCAGAAACATCATGAGAATGAACACCCTTAACATTAAAACTTATTATTCCAACCTTTTCTCTATTTCCAACAATCTCAATAAAATTTAGTTGTTTAAGTTTTGAGATAGCGTACTTTGTAAGTTGAACTTCATGATTATAAATATTATCCATACCAATTTTTTGTAAGTAATCAATTGTAGTACCAAAACCAACTACCCCTGCAATATTTGGAGTTCCTGCCTCAAACCTTTGAGGTATTTCTGCAAATAAAGTTTTTTCTTTTGTAACACTAGCAATCATTGATCCGCCACCTAAAAATGGGTGTAGCTTTTCAAGTAATTCCATTTTTCCCCATAATACTCCAACACCAGTTGGCCCAAGCATTTTATGTACAGAAAAGGCAACAAAATCAGCATGTAACTTTTGAACATTAACTGGCATATGTGGAACAGACTGTGCAACATCTACAATTGTAATTATATCTAGATTCGCTAGCTTTGCTCGCTTTATTATTTTTTCAACTGGATTAATTTGCCCGATTACGTTAGATATATGGGTAAGGCTTAAGATCTTAGTTTTCTTTGAGATTAAATTTTCAAGATTAGTGAGATTTAGTGTGCCATCTTGATTTACCTCAATATATTTAATTACTAAGCCTTTTTCTTCTGCTATAAATTGCCAAGGGACAATATTAGAATGATGTTCCATTTCGGTTAGTAAAATTTCATCACCCGATTTTAAATTTTTGGATAAAGAGTTAGCTAAAAAGTTTAAACTTTCGGTTGTACTTTTAGTAAAAATTACCTCGTTGGGGCTTTTTGCATTAATAAATTTAGCCACTTTATTTCTTGTGTTTTCGTATTGATCAGTTGATTGCTCTGACAAGGTATGAATACCTCTATGAACATTAGCATTTGTAGTTTTATAGTAATTAGAAATAGAATCAATAACAGCACTAGGCTTTTGACTGGTCGCAGCGTTATCTAAATACACCAGACTATGACCATTTACTTTTTGGCTTAAAATTGGAAAGTCTTTTTTAATATTTTCAAAATTCATATAGTCTATTTTAACAGATTGGCAAGTTTAAATTAGTTTTTGTATAATGATTCTATTATGAAAAAATATTATGTAGGCAGTTTTAAGAAAGGTTTTGAGAAAAACAATGGTTGGTTTGTTGGAGATTTTTTACCAGAAGGTTTTGCAATTCACGCGCCTTGTGTACCGCTAGATAAAGAGTTGGTTGGTTAAACTCGACTTGTAAAATACACGGGTTAAACTGTAACTTGACTTATGAAATACACGGGTTGTATAATATAAAATATGAAAATAAAGAGAAAAGAATATCAAAAGATAAAAAAACACCTAGAACAGCCAGAGATTACTTTAATAACTGGTTCAAGACAGGCTGGAAAAACTACTATTATTAAAGAGCTGCAAGGAGAATTAGAAACAAAAGGGCAAAAAACCCTTTTCTTAAATCTTGACATTGAATCAGATTTGTCACTTTTAGAATCTCAAGAAAAGTTTTTATTTGCGCTTAAAAATCAAGTTGGCGAATTGAAATCTTACATATTTATTGATGAATTTCAAAGAAAAGAAAATGGAGGAAAGTTTTTAAAGGGGATTTATGATATGAATCTTCCTTATAAATTTATTGTTACAGGCTCCGGTAGTATTGAGTTAAAAGAACAAGTACACGAATCACTAGCTGGTAGAAAAAGAGTTTTTCAGATTGGCACCCTTACATTTGAGGAATATTTGAATTTTCAAACACATTATGAGTTTGAAGATAAACTTGAAGCTTTTGCCAAAATTTACCCAGAACGGATTTATCAATATTTACTAAATTATATTACATTCGGCGGATACCCTAAGCTTGCAATGGTTGATAGAACAGATGAAAAACGTATGTTGTTAGAAGAAATTTATAATTCTTACTTAATAAAGGATATTACGGCATTACTAAATATTGATAAAACTAACTCTTTTCAAAAATTAGTCGAGAATTTAAGCATTTTAGAGGGAAGACTTGTAAATTTGAGTAAACTTGCTAGCAATATAGGTATTGCTACTCAAACACTTGAAAAATATTTATGGTATTTGGAAAATACTTTTATTATAACTATAGTTAGACCATTTTCTGAAAATCCATTAAAAGAGATACACAAGTCTTATACATACTATTTTAATGATATCGGATTAAAAAATCTTATATCTTCTAATTTTAATGATCCAGCAAACAGAGTTGATTTGGGTTTTGATTTTCAGAATTTTGTTTTTTTGGAATTAAAAGACAGGTTGAAAGACAAACAACCGCTTTCAATAAACTTTTGGCGAACCCAAGATGGTGCAGAGGTTGATTTTGTTGTAAAACAAGGTAAAACTGTAACAGGAGTTGAATGTAAATTTTCAGATTTTGTTAAGCCGGAATATACAAGGTCTATGCATAGCTTTATAGATAAATATAAACCTGAAAATATGTTTGTTGTAAATAAGAATTTTGAAAGTATCGAGAAAATCAAAGATACAAATATTAGATTTTTGCCGTATTATAAAATTAGTGAGTTAGTTGGGTTACTTTAGTGATATTTTTTATGACTGGAATATTTACATTACTTAATCCATATAATATCTGAGAATACAATACAAGCTCTATCCTTCAAGGAACTTTACACGGGTTGTATTTTGTTCTAAGTTTTCTGCGCGATAAACTGCGTGATTATTGCGCGATAGGTGATATAAATCATATAAGAATTGATAATTATTAACTATTAAAATAACTTTTCACACTTTTTTCCACTTCTAATTTCATTTTTTTATCTAAAATTTTTTCAACCACTGAATTTATAAAACCTTTTATAATCATATTTTCTGCTTCCTTTTGATTTACTCCTCTTGAGGTTAGGTAAAATAAACTTTTCTCATCAATAAACGATGTTGTTGCAGCGTGACTTGCTTTTACATCAGAAGCGTTAATCTCAAGTGATGGAACTGAGTGATTTATGCTATTTTCTGAAAGATTTAATGTATTTTGTGTTAAAAATGCGTTTGTTTGGTCTGCAACTTTATCTATCTTAATTAGCCCTTCAAAATTAAAGTTTGATGACCCTTTTAGTACTGTTTTAATTAGGTTTGTTGAAATTGAATCTCTGTTTTTGTGATGCTGAATTGTTTTTAGATTCACTTTTTCATTGTTATTTAGAAGGCAAATCCCAATTATTTCAAGCTCTGTATTTTTGCTATTTATCTCAAATGTAATCTCTTTGTTAAAATCCCCAATTGCTAAGATTACATATTGCAGTTTCTCCCCATTGTTTAGCTCGACCACTTTTTTTTCTTCTGATGATAAATTATCTAAGATTGTAGTTTGACTTTTTAATTGTAGTTTAACTTTTTCTCCCATAGTTTAGCCAACGCTTCCTGCCATCTCTAACTTAATAAGTCTGTTTAGTTCTACTGTGTATTCCATTGGTAACTCTTTAACAATTGGCTCTATAAAACCGTTTACTATCATACTTGATGCTTCTTCTTCTGATAGCCCTCTACTCATTAAGTAAAATAGCTGTTTTTCACTAACCTTACTAACTGTTGCCTCGTGCTCAATACTTACTTTATTATTTTGTATATCCATTGTTGGGTAGGTATCGGTTTGTGATCTATTATCAAGTATTAGCGCGTCACAAACTACCTTGGATTTTGAGTTTATAGCATTTTTTGTAACCTTTAATAATCCCCTGTAACTTGCCCTTCCTCCATCTTTACATATTGATTTTGAGGTAATTTTTGAAGTGGTATTTGGCGCTACATGAATAATTTTTCCTCCTGCATCTTGGTGTTGACCGTTTCCTGCAAATGCAATGCTTAATACCTCGCCGTGAGCGTGTTCTCCAACTAAATATACAGAAGGATATTTCATTGTAATTCTTGACCCAAGGTTACAATCTACCCAGCTCATTGTTGCATTTTTATGTGCAATAGCACGCTTTGTTACTAGGTTATATACGTTTTTATACCAGTTTTGAATTGTGGTGTATTGTACTCTTGCTCCCTCTTTAACTATTATCTCAACAACAGCAGAATGGAGTGATCCGCTACTGTATGCTGGGGCCGAGCAGTTATGTACTGCTACTGAATTGGCAATATATGTTTCATCATCTTTTACGCTAAAGTTATAAACATCTATATTCTTAACTTTTTGTTTTTTGATCTCACGAATTGGAAAATATGCATTGTTTTTATCAATGAAAAATCGTGTTGCTCTTTTTTTATCGTTCATTTTTTTATCAATTTTAATATTTGCTAGTTCGCCAAACTTAATCATAAATTCACCAGAAATTCCTAGTGTATACATTGCTTTTCTTCCTTCTTTTTCTCTGTTTCTAAGATTAATAAAAGATACTATTTCAAGTCTTAATAAGATATCTCTAAATTGTCTTATCATAATTTTAGATGTTGAATTAATTCTAAAGAGCTCTTTTCGCCCAGGTTTTACAAGTTTGGTATTTTTTGAATAGTCAACATTAAAGTAATTTCCATCTCCTCTAAAATATCCTTTTACTAATTCTTTTTGATTTTCGATTGATTCAGTGATAACCCATGATGGAAGTTGTTTATTATAGCTTTTTGTTCCAAATTGTTTGAATATTCTTGCAAGTTTTGCACTTGAAAAAATTAACTCTACTGCATTTCGATCTTTGTATTTATATTCATAAGATTTTTTTAAGCCAAAAAGGTCTCTCACGATATTTTTAATATCTTCTACAAATTCTTGTTCAAGACTACTAAATGAAAATTTTAGATATCCTCTATTTTCAATACTTCCTTCAGCCATGTAATATCCAATAAGACGGTAAAAGATTGGGATGTTACTAATTTTTATCGTTACAGGTAATTTTTTAAATTCAACAACAAACTCTCGCGTAGTTAAAGTTTTAACCTCTTTATTGATTGGGACTATTAGGTAATCCAATTTATTAAGTTGATCTGGCTTATACCATTCACTTAGCCATTTATTATTTCGTTCATTTTTATATTGTCTTTTTGAGGCTAAGATTGGATGTTCTTTTGTAACTTGCATTTCTAGAGAAGAATCTCCCCATATTCTGATATTAAATAATTCTCCTGAATATTTTCTTTTTTGTATATGGATTACCTGTTTGTATTTGCCCCTATGTGTTAGTACTAAGTCGTCTGTTGTAATATCTTCTATGTTTTTGTAACTATCTTTAGTAGTAATTAATGCTCCACCTTTTGTAAAACAGCCCTCTACATAATGAACACTAGAGCCTTTTTCTGCAATTATGAGTGTTCTTTCAAACTGCCCTGCATCTGATGAGTTTATTCTAAAGTAAGCTTGAAGTGGTAAATCAACTTTCACATTTTCTGGTATATATACAAAGCTCCCTCCACTCCAAACAGCAGTATTTAGAGCTGCAAATTTATTATCATGTGCAGGAATAATTGTTCCAAAGTACTCTTTTATTATTTCAGGGTGTTGTTTTAGCGCCTCATCAAAACTTAAAAATAGAACACCTTGTTTTTCTAAGCTAGATTTTATACTTCCGTACATTACTTCAGAGTCGTATTGACTTTTAACTCCTGCCAAATATTCTCTTTCTGCTTGCGGAATCCCAATTTTATCAAATGTATTTTTTATACTATCAGGTACGTCGTCCCAACTTTTAGAAGATTCACCCTCAGGTTTAATATAGTAATGAAAGTTATCAAAGTTGATACTACTTAAGTCAGCCCCCCAGCTTGGCATTGGCTTTTCCTTGAATATCTTAAATGCGTTAAGTCTTTTTTCTAGCATCCAACTTGGCTCATTTTTTTTTGCTGAAATTTGTTTTATTACCTGTTCATTTACACCTTTTGGAGTTTTAAAAGTTCCAGTTTCTGGCATACTAAAGCCAAGGTTATAATCCTTATCTATTTTATTAACCTGTTCTTTCTCTTGTAATAATTTACTCATGATTTAGTAATTTGCATATCCAGTTTTTTCCAGTTTTTTTGCAAGTGTGTAATCCCCAGATTCTATAATTTTGCCGTCTTTAAATATATGAACAAAATCTGGTTTAATGTAGTCTAATATTCTTTGATAATGAGTAATTAGTATTACTCCTAATTTAGTTTTTTCTTTTAGCTGGTTTACTGCTTTTGAAACAATTTGCAACGCGTCAACATCAAGACCACTGTCTGTTTCATCTAAAATTGCAAAGTTTGGAGATAGAACTGCAAGCTGCATTATCTCTAGCTTCTTTTTTTCACCACCGCTAAACCCTTCGTTTAAATTTCTTTTTAAAATCTCCTCGGAAATATTTAGCTCTAATGCTTTTTGTTTTATAAGGTTTATAAATTCTTTTGGTGAGGCAGTTGTGTTATGTATTGCATTATATGCCTTAAGTAAAAAGCTACGTATTGGAACACCAGGAATTTCTGTAGGATACTGAAATGCTAAAAACAGACCTAGTTGTGCTCTTTTATCAGGGCTGAGTTCTAAAATACTCTGACTATCAATTTTAATGTCGCCCTTAGTTACCTGGTAATCTGGATTACCCATTAAAACATTTGCTAAAGTAGACTTGCCAGAACCATTAGGTCCCATAAATGCATGGATCTCATCCTTACTTATTGTAATAGTTACACCTTTAAGTATTTGTTCGTTTGATTCTACAATTTTTGCGTGTAGGTTAATTATTTCTAGTTTCATAGTTGTGTATTGTACCAAAATAAAGGGTTAAAGTTAATTAATGTGTTTATGATATATAATAATTATATGGATAATACAGAAATAACCTTTGAATAGGTAATGGCAAACGATGATTTTTTGCCACTGTTAGGTAGAAAATGTGGTAACGAAATTATTATTCGGAATCTTTACTTGCTTTCGACTTGATAAGTTTATTTTTTTGTAGCTTTTAATAGAAATTTCTTCATACTTTCAACATCTTCAACTGATTTATAATTATCTGCTTCTATATCTTTCATTACCTCTTTTTCAAAAGTATCTAGTGCTAAAAAATCTTTTTCGTTTATCTTGTTTTTATTATTTTTTGTAATCATTTATGTATGTCTATCCGCCACCTTAGAGGCTACGTAACCATTTGGTTTTGTGACTACCTTGTGTCCACTGCCTTTAATCATTCCTACAACTTGGCTAATTATCTCTTTTGTTTTACCGTTTTCTCCTACATCAACATGTATTTCAAAAGAAAAATTGTGTACATTTCTATTGTTTAATTCATTTAAAAATGCTTCGGTAAATTCTAACGAAAGGGCCGCTTCTTTAAAAATCCTTTCATTTATAGAGTAACCAATACTTGAAAGTTTATGCCAAAAGTAAATGCCACCTAACCCTACACGGTGTACCAAAATTGCTGTAATGTAGTCAATTTCACCACCATTATTGTTTGCTGTTGAGTCAGTGCCTATTATAAAGCTATACTTTGCTAAGCTATCTTTTTCCATAAAATCAACAATATGACTAACTACCTGGCTAAAGTTAAGGATTCCGTAAGTTTCGCTATTGAAAATAATATCAGTTTTAAACTGAATGTTTAACATGTGCTTATTATACCAGTATTTAGTAACCTTATCCGATATTAAGCAATGCCCAAGCCCCAAGCACGTTTAGTGCAATATGAAATATTGTTACGGCATAAATTACACCGATAATTGCTGGTTCTTTTTTATAAAGTTTTAGAAATAATAATGATAGAATTGCAAGCTCTCCTAGGTAAAATAACAATATGGATTTTTTTGCAATTTTTTCATATTCAAAATAACCTATATGTTTTGGTGGTTTGTATGCACTAAAAAAATGTTTTTTAATACCATAACTTGGCCCATTTTTTGGTGTAATTGGATTTGTGTTTAAGAAGTTTGTTTGCATTAATATAATTGGCGAGGCTAGTGCAATATCATCAGTAGTAACGTTTTGATTGTAGTATGTTAATCTAATATAAAATCCTTTGTAACCTTCGTTCCAACCTTTTAGGGGCTTGGTAAAATAGCTAACAAATAGTAACCACCCTACAAGTAGGGTGGCAGTTAATATTAATCCAACCAAAGATTTGGCTATTACTTTTACTAATTTCATATTAAATTAAGTGTTTAAACAGGGTTATTTTGGTTTATCTAGTTTATCAAGCCCAAGCTTTTTAACTCCAAAGTACACAATTATTGCAATAACAGTAAAATCTATGGCAGTGCTTATAAAGCTTCCGTACATAATATTTGCAGAACCGATTATTAATGATTTTTCAGTTAAATTTCCTGTTGCACCAAGTAATATGCCTAAAACTGGGTTAATAATGTCGTTTACTAGTGATTTTACAACATTTGATACTGCTCCTCCTAAAATAAAACCTACAGCAAGTCCTACTACTCCTTGTGTTCTAACAAATTCTAAAAACCCTTTCATATTATTTTTATAAACTACTTACTACTATATTTCATTATACAATAGCTTAGAGGTTAAGAAAGATTATGGATCTCTTATGGCTTGAGTATTTATTCTTAGTAAGGCAATTATGTGTCTATATATGAAATGATTTGTATCTGAGTTTAAAGAATATGAATGGCAATATCATCAGTACTGCGAATATAAAGAAACTAGATATGCCAAAATTCATAATATATGCATTTATTAAAAATAATACAAACCCTAAATTTATTGATCCACCGTAATATAGCTTTGTAGGAATAAATGGAACTAGCATTAATCCAATACAAATTATAACAATCCCAATATAATATACAGAGTATGTTTATCTCTGCCCAATAAAAAATCTTTTCAGCTGTTATGCGTTTCTCTATTGGTAGTGATTCTGGTAAAAAAAATGCGATCTGTATTAAGGTCAAGATTGAGATAGTAAGTGCTACATATACTGTTCCAATATATCCAAACCCCATTACATTAACAAAGGTTAAAAATAAGTTTTGAAGAGAGTTGCTTTATTTTTATATATAAAGCGTAGTATCATATTAATATGACTAAAAATAATGTTTTTACTATAATAATCTTGTTTACATTTATATTTTTTGATCCATTTAACTTAAAAGAGATTGGTGGTCTTCGTTTAACACCACCAAGCACTGTCTCTGTTGTAGGAGAGGCAAGCACAGATGTTGCAAATAAAATTGCAAGCTTTGATGTTGGTGTTAGTGTGATTGAAGATGATAAAGAGGTTGCAGTTTCTAGTGTTAATAAAACGATTAATAAAATTACTGCCGATTTAAAAAAGTTTGGGATACCTGCTTCTGATATAAAGACTTCGAACATGTCAATTTATCAACAACAAGAATTTTATAACGACGATAATGGTGTACAAAAATCAAGACCAGGGCAATGGAGTGTTAGTAACTCGGTACAGGTTAAGTTGAAAGATGCTACAAAAACTAACTCTTTATCTGATCTGTTATCTGCATCTGGTGCTACTAACGTTTATGGACCAAACTTTGGAATAGATGACTCTGAAGAGTCAAAAGATGAATTGTATAAAAAGGCATTTGAAGATGCAAAAACAAAGGCAGAGCTGTTAGCAAGTGTATCTGGACAAAAAATAGGCAAAGCCACCAGTATTACAATGGGTAACGTTTCTAATGTTGTACCATTTTACTCAATGAAAGCTGATGGGATTGGTGGTGGCGGATCTGAACTTGAGCAAGGCACGTCAAGTATTGGTGCTACAGTATCTGTGGTTTTTGAATTGAAAAGAGAGTTTTAATTAGAATAATTTTTTTGTGATGAAAAAGGGTTTGTATTTGATATTTGGACTTGTTGTTTTAGTTGCATCTTTTATTTATTTAGCTTTACCCCATCTATTATTTACCCAAGAGAAAATTAATATTCAGAATCTTTCAGGAGCATATGATTATACAAATCAAGATGGTGTATTTTACGGCAAAAAATTGGTATCAACTGATTATTACATAAATAACAGCACGATTTTAGCTACAAATATTTTAGGGGATTCAACAGCTGAAAAAAGAATTTTAGTAGATCTTTCAGAACAGAAACTTTATGCATATGAAGGGCCAAGAAAGGTCTATGAGTTTTTAGTATCTAGTGGCTTATGGGGAACAACTCCAACTGGAGAGTTTTATATCTGGATTAAGCTAAAATCAACTAGAATGTCGGGGGGGAGCAAAGAGCTGGGAACTTATTATGATTTACCAAATGTTCCGTACACAATGTACTTTTCAAATAGTGAAATTCCAAAAGAAAGAGGATATGCATTACACGGTACATATTGGCACAATAACTTTGGTCACCCCATGAGCCATGGATGTATAAATCTAAGTACCGAAGATTCAAAAACCTTATACGAATGGGCAGACCCTGTCTCAAATGGTGAAACTATGAAATATGCAGATCCAAATTTTAATGGAACAAAGATAATTATTTTTGGCAAATCCCCGCTTTACTAAGGTTAGTTATTTCATATATAGTAAAATAAATTGATGATACAGTTTTTAAGAAAAACCGTTGATAGAGTTACGATGTATCGGTTGATGCTCTATTTTCTGTTGGTGCTATGGTTTATAGCAATGTTGCTAACTATCGTGCATGTTTTACCTTATAACGTTATTGACATATTGTTATCTGGAATATACTTAATAGTAGCTTGTAACTTAATAAATTACTTTTTTCCCAAAATTATAGGCGCAAGAACCAATCTGGAATCAGCCTCTATAACGGCACTTATTTTAACTTTAATAATTAGTCCATTTGCTTTCTTTGAAAATATTTTTACTTTAACTTTTGTAGCAATTATTGCGATGGCTTCAAAATATATTTTTGCAAAAAATAAAAGACATATTTTTAATCCCACAGCTATTGCGGTGTTTTTAAGTGCACTACTAGTTAATCACGGAGCATCGTGGTGGATTGCAAATGTTTACACTCTGCCGTTTATTATCTTGGGTGGACTTTTAATAATAATGAAAATTAAAAGAATAGTATTGGTAATAAGTTTTCTTATTATTTATTTTTTGACTATTATTTTATTCAGTGGAAGCCTGTCAATAAACTCTTTTATTGTGCCATCTATCTGGTTTTTTGTTTTTGTAATGCTTGTTGAACCATTAACTTCGCCTTCCATAAAAAGAAATCAGATAATTTTTGGTGGTTTTATCGCAATAGTTTATTTTTTATTCTCAAGAATTATTCCTAACTACGCGTATGGGCTAGAAACATCACTTTTGGTAGGAAACCTTTACAGCTTTATTAGCTCACCCTCTTTTAATATCGTTTTAATCTTCAAAAAGAAAGAGAAAGTTGCCAAAAATACATGGCGATTCTTTTTTGAGCCGATGAGTAAATTTAAATTTACACCAGGACAATATTTGGAGTGGACATATCCCCATAAAAACCCAGATTCAAGAGGAGTAAGACGTTACTTTACTATCTCGTCTGCTCCAGATAATAAATATGTTGCACTAACTACCAGAATTGCTACTGATAAAGGAAGTAGCTTTAAATCCGCCATACTAAATATTAAGCATGGCGAAAAGATTATTGCTTCAAGCCCTAAAGGAGACTTTGTACTGCCAAAGGATAAAAATATCCCGCTTGTTTTTATCGCCGGAGGAATAGGCATTACTCCATACATGAGTATGTCTCAATGGATGATTGATAAAAAAGAACACAGAAATATTATTTTGCTATATGCAAACTTGAATGAAAATAATATAGCTTTTAAAACAGAGCTTGAAAATGCAAAACAATTTGGTCTAAAAACCGAATATATTATTACCGAGAAAGATGGATATATTGATGAAAACATGATTCAAAATAAAGTACCTAATTGGGAAGAAAGACTATTTTATGTTTCCGGGTCAGAACCTATGGTGCAAGGTGTATCAAAAGCTTTAAATAAAATGGGAGTAAGAAAAATTCAAAGAGATTTTTTTCCAGGTTATTCCTGAAAAACTTATTACTCGACCACAACTATACCTACTCTTAAAGCGTTTAAGTGGTTATGAAATCTCCAGCTACCCTTTTTATCAAACACAAACGAATATGTTCCACCTTTACCTACACCCTTAAGTTGGTCAAATGCCGGATAGTCCTGATGCGTTGGATGAACTGACGATGCCACCCACATTGAGCCTGAAGATTGATTCTCAAATGTTACTGTACCTCCTTGTTTAATGGTAATAGTAGATGGCGAAAAGCCTGAATCTGTGTGCGTAATTGTATCTTTACTTTGAGTTGCTACTTGGTTTAAAGTATTATTCGTGTTGTCGGAGCTTTTACTAGGCAAAAAATAAACTATAGCACCAAGTGTCAAAACAATAACTATAATAATTATTAATTTACCATTTTTCATATAAATTCAACTTTAAGTTAACTTTTCAAGCTGCTTTGGAGGACACTTTGAGTCCGCATAAGAACAGAACACACAACAATCACCTTTTAATGGAGAAATTTTCTCATTACACACTGTGCATTTGTAAAAGTGTTGACAGGCGTTTGTTGGCATTGGTTCTTCTTTTTTAAAACCACATTTAGGGCAGGTTATTATAGCTTTAGTGTTTAATTGCTTTTTCATAATATTATTCACTTGCATTATTATTCAAATAATAACAGAAAATTTAGAAAATACCCAATGGGTTTTTTTACTTAATAATTACTTATTATTAGAACTCTTTAAATTTATGGAAGAAAAATATGAAAACAATGATATGTAAACAACTAGGTTGTACTTGTGATTTGCAAAAACTGATCCACCAAGTTTCCTAATTCTCTTTGCCATCTGAGTAGCATACCTTTTTAGTTTTTTCCATCTGATCAAGTGTCAAAAGTTTTTCTTTGACCAAACAACCTCAACCTGCGGGGTTTCGGTTGTTTTTATAAACGCGATTACAACAATGATGGAAAGCTTTTAGATGATAAGTATTTTTATATTTTTTCAGGACAAAAGTTTGAAGGTGGTGAAAATATTTGGATGACAAAATCAGAAGTGATAAAGGATGAAAAGGTATTTGATGATGTGAAAGAGATATTAGAGTTAGTAGAAAGAGGAGAATTTAGTTTTTTTAAAAGAGAGCTTACTGTTGAAGGTTTTTAGCTTTTATTATTTATTAGTGTTTTCTTTTATTCGTCTTATTTTTATTTTGTCATATGAATATTGAATTGGGTCTAGTATAATAATAGAATGCACACAACAATAAACGCTCAGGTTGAGAAATATTTTTGGGGTGATGATCTAGATGATCTGAGTTGGGAAAAACATAGCAAATATATTACAGAAACGCTACTTGATAAAGGTGATGTTGACTCTATTTCTTGGTTGTTTAAACAAATTTCTCCAAAACAGTTATTAAAGATATTGCCTTCATTAAAACTAAGTTCAAAAGCAAAAAACTTTTGGGGGATTTATTTATCATGAGTAAAAACCTATTTATTAACACATTACCAACAAACACAGCAGAACTAATAAAGATTATAAATAATGTTTCACCCGATTTTTTGAATAGATTTTATCTATCTGGTGGAACTGCTTTATCGTTACAAATTGGACACCGGAAATCTGAAGATCTTGATTTTTTTAGTCAAAAATCATTCGATCCACAATTACTCCAACAAGAATTGCTTGTACTAAGCTTCAGACAATCTCGATTAGAGGTAATAAAAAAGATTTTATTGATCTGTATTTCTTACTCAAGAGATATTCGTTAACAGAGCTTTTTAAGTTTATGGAAGAAAAATATAAGGGCGTAGATTACAATAAAATACATATTTTAAAATCATTAGTATATTTTGAAGATGCAGATTTACAACCAATGCCTAGAATGCTTATAGAAACTCCTTGGGTTGAAGTTAAACAGCAAATAATTAAAGCTGTTAAAAATTATCAGTTTCACTAAAAATTAAGATACGTAGATTTATGAATATATATTTAGCTGGTGTTAGTTGTATGGGGAAAAGTACACTTGGAAAGCGTTTGGCTAAAGCCATAAACTATCATTTCATTGATTTAGATAGAGAGGTTGAAAGCTATTTTGGTACAACTATTGAAAGATTGCAGTTGAGGATGTCAATGGATGAGTTTCGAAAGAAAGCATCAGAATTACTACAACAGCTAATTACAAATTAAGATTACAAAAAAAGAAAAGTACTACTACCTGCAAGGTATACAAGAAGATCAAGAATACTATGCTAGGTCATATAAAAACGCAGACATAAAACTGTCAATTGGAAAATAAAAGTTGTTGACTATAAAAAGTGTTTGATAAACAATGATAAGTATGGAAGAAAACAAATTGAAAGATGGATTTTAGATGTATTTTTAGCAAAGAAATAAGATTATGATTAAGGTGGGTATAATTACAAAACCGAGAATTATTGTGAAAGATTTGTTTTCGAACAGTGATAATGAAGTAAAAAGAGGGAATAAATTTTCATTTATAGATTTATTTGCAGGAATAGGAGGAATTAGAGTTGGGTTTGAAGAAGTAGGAGGCGAGTGTGTCTTTACTTCTGAATGGGATCAGCATGCACAAAAAACGTATCAGGCAAATTTTGGAGAAATTCCCTATGGTGATATAACCAAGATTCTTCCTGAAGAAATTCCAAATTTTGATATGCTCCTAGCTGGGTTCCCTTGTCAACCATTTTCACAAGCAGGGCTTAAAAAGGGCTTTGAAGATACCAGAGGTACTTTGTTTTTTGACATTACCAGAATTATTAAATACCATAATCCATCAGTTGTTTTTCTTGAAAATGTTAGAAATTTAGCTGGACATGATCATGGAAATACATTAGAAGTTATCAAAGGTACTTTAGAAAACCTTGGTTACAATGTTTTTGTCGAAGTATTGAATGCAAAGGATTTTGGGGTTCCTCAAAACAGGGCAAGGATATATATAATTGGATTTAAAGATAAGGTTGATTTTAAGTTTCCAAAACCATCTAAAAAGTTTACTAAGGTTTGGGATATTTTAGACAAGAATGTTGATAGTAAATATACAATTTCAGACAAGCTTTGGGCAGGGCATCAGAGAAGGAAAAAGGAGCACAGGGAAAAAGGAAATGGGTTTGGATACTCTCTGTTTGATGAAACTTCTGAATATACAAGCACAATGTCTGCTAGATATTATAAAGATGGTTCAGAAATATTAATAAAACAAGAAAGTCAAAATCCTAGGAAAATAACTCCACGTGAAGCAAGTAGACTTCAAGGTTTTCCAAAAGATTTTAAAATACCTGTTAGTGATACACAGGCTTACAGACAATTTGGTAATAGTGTTGCTGTCCCCGTAATAAAAGCTCTAGCTCATAGAATTGTAGAAACATTAGAAAACTTTGCATTAAGTAATTTAGGAGATAACTATGAAAAAAAATGAATTAAAAATATCTAATAAAGTTTTTGATATAAATTTAGTTTTCTATAACTTTCTAAAAAAGATAACCCAATCTAAATTAACAGATGGGCAAATAAATGATTTGTTAGTGATATTTTTTTCAAATTCCACTTTAAAAAGCAATGAATTGAAAGAACTCTTTTATTCCTATTTAGATGAGAATGTAAAGAGGGCTGATACTTCTACAATATATGCGGTAATTGAAGATATTGATGATAAGACCATTGGGTTATTTATTTTTTCCTTAAAGTTAAATGTAATTAAGGATTTATTATTAGCTGAAGCTAAAGTCAAACAGAATATGAAAGCCCAAGAACTTACAGGTTTGAATCAACTATCCTTAGCATATGATAAAATCTCAACTCAAGTAGCTTATGCAACTAGAATTAGTGGTGCATTACTATCTTTATTATTCTTCGAAAAACTTGAAAACAAAGAGGATATATACTTATCAGAAAGTACTTCAAGTTTTATAAAAACTTTGGTGAAAGAACATAAAGGTTTAGTCAAAATGGGTATTGAACCTAATCAGATTTTTATGCTTTTGTTCTCTGAGAGTATTAACCAGTCTATCACTAGCTCTGCAGGTGCAAGTTATGAAGATAGAATTAAAAATATACTTATTTCTATAGGGATACCATCTGATGATATTGAAAAAACGCATGATGATAATGATAGTTCGACAGAATTTGATTTTCTTTTTAAACACAATGGTAAAAGATTTGGTATTGGCGCTAAAAGAACTTTAAGAGAAAGGTATAAACAATTTATTAAAACTGCATATATGTCCCAGCTTAATGTGATGATAGAAATCACTTTAGGTACAGATTTAAGGGAAAACATTGCAAATGCTATTAGAGATCATGGAGTATATCTTTTTGTTGCAGACGAAATATATAAGGAAAAGAAATTTTTACAGGAAAAAGAAGGGATTTATCCCGCAAGCGAATTAAGTTTGGGTTTATTAAATAAATTGGGGAAAATGAAATGAAAGCAATAATTTTAGCTAGAGAAACAAATTTTTTTTAACCTCGGAGGTTAGAGGTTAAGTTATAAAAGCCATTTCTAAATGGCTCCGCGGGTAGGACTCGAACCTACAACCTCGAAGTTACATGTGGTCTATATGTTTCCATATAGCATGGACTATATCATCACCCGCCTAAGACGGGTGTAGGGCGCTCTGTTCTACTACTTAGAATCTGGGTGTAAACACCTAGTCTCTGCACCTTCCTCAATAAATTGAGGCTTGGCTCAGGATTGCCTTTGCAAAAATTTGCTTTAGGTTTCCCTGAGTTCACCCTATTTTTCCATTTAGCATTACTGCTAAAGGCTGCCTTCTGACAGCTTCTTGCTCCACCATTGAGCTACCGCGGATTAATATTTAATTGTTAACTTTTCTCTTTTGCATTGGTAATTATAGCACTTTCAAAACAAAGTGTCGTTTAAAATTATACACTTTGTTTTGAGGCTATTAAGTTAACGCTAAAACGAAATCCTTTTTAGTACAAATTAAGAATATTTCGTTTTGAGTTAGCTATATATAAACTAATTGTACTATATGCAACTATTGGCTTTACTAGTATTTTCCAACCTGCAATTTTATTTTTTGTTCTACCTTTGGCTTAAAATCTTTTCCTAATTTGGCAATTCCAAAATCACAATAACTAAACACTGGGCATATTTCACATTTTGGGGTTTTAGGAAGGCAAATGTTTTGCCCATGGTAAACTAGCGCCCTGTTTGTGTCAGATTTAATTTTTAGTGGAACTATTTTTTCAAGTATAACCTGAGTCTGTTCTGGCTTTTCAGTTTTTATATACCCCATTCTATTGGGGATTCGGTTAACGTGTACGTCTACTGCAATAACTGGTTGATGCATTGCCTCATTTAAATACACCCTAGCAGTTTTAGCGCCAACTCCTGGTAGTTTTGTTAGCTCTTTTTCTGTTTCTGGAACTTTGCCACTAAACTCTTTTATTAACATTTTGCATAGGTTTATTATTGCTTTCGATTTGGTTTTATAAAAATTTACTCCTTTAATTTTTTTAGCTAAATTATCTTCACCTAATTTTAGTATTGTTTCTGGTGTATCTACTATCTTAAAAAGATTACATGCAATATCAACCGTTACAGAGTCTCGGGTTCTGGCGCTCATCAAAGTGGTAATTAATGTTTTAAATTTATCACCTTGTTGGGCTTTTGCCATTGGTGCAGTTTTAGGGTAGTAGTCTATTAAGATTTTTAACGGTTGTTCGATTCCTTTTTTCATTAAGGTTAATTTTTAAAAAATGTAAGAATTTTGAGGCTTTCGGAGAAGGTGCAGTTTATTTGTGACACAAGCTATATGCACCTGCGAGAACGAGGAAGCGCATGACACTTTTTAATTTCAATGCGACTTCCGTACTCAAAATTATAGATTTTTTAAAACCTTTTGTACTTTATCGTTTGTACTTAATACATTATACTTAAATTATGAAAATATTTTTAGGAAGTGATCATAAAGGGTTTGGGCTAAAGGGTGATTTAATAAGCTATTTACAGATAAATAACTTTGAGGTTGTTGATTTAGGTGCAACAAGTTACGATGAAAATGATGATTACTCTGATTTTGGAATAAAGGTTGCTGAAGAGGTTTCAAATGATTCTAGCTCTTTAGGTATTGTTATATGTGGAACAGGCATTGGGGTTTGTATTGCTGCAAATAAGGTTAAAGGTATTAGATGTGGGCTTTGTGGTTCGGTTGATGTAGCAAGGCTTGCAAGAAAGGATGATAACATTAATGTTTTAGCTTTAAGTTCAGAGTTGCATAATGATCTTGATATTGCAGTGGAGATAGTAAACGCTTTTGTTGAAACTAAATTTGATAACTCTGAAAAACGAGTTAGAAGAGTAGAGAAGATTGCAACCTACGAAAATTCTCATTAAGATAGATACAATGATAGAAATTATCCCTGCCTTATTAGTACACGATCAGCAAACCTTTGAATATAGATTAAAACAGGTTTTACCTTTGTGTGATTATGTTCAGGTAGATATTTTAGATGGAACCTTTGTTCATAATCACTCTTGGTTTAATACTGTAAATTTGATTGAAGAAGATTTTGATATTAAATACTGGTTGCACTTAATGGTTGATGATCCAATTAAATATATTGTAGATTTTCCAAAAGTTGAGATAAGGCATATAAAAGGTGTAACAGCACACCTTGAGAGCTTAGACGAAGATTCGTTAGAGGTATATGTTAATCTTTTAAACAGTATGGGACTTGAGGTTGGGGTTGCTAGTGTTAATGATTTTAGTAAATCAAGCTTAGATCTACAACAATATGGTATAGATGAAATTTTAGTGCTTGGTGTTGATCCGGGGTTATCAGGTCAAGATATATTAAAAGATACTAATGAAAGAATAGGCAGTGCAAAAGGGAAGGTTGGCGAATTAATTGCCGTTGATGGAGGAGTGAACGCCAATAACATAGGTGGATTGATAGATTCTGGGGCATCAAAATTTTATATTTCCTCATATATTTTTGATAATGAAAACCCACGAAAAGTAATTACAGATTTAAGGAGTAAGTTTGTTTAATTTTAAAAGTAAGAAATTTGGATCAGTACAAAATGTAACCTTTTTTGGAGGTGCTGGGCTTATTGATACAAATGAAAGGGACGGTTTATACGATGAAGTTATTATTATTGCAGAATCTCTTGCGAAGATGGGTATTGGAATTGTGAATGGCGGAGGGCCTGGTGCAATGAGGGCATCTACTGAGGGGGCAAAGCAGGCAGGTGGTTATGTTAGTGCAGTAACTCTAGAGTTTAATGATGGTGCTCCACATAAATTTGAGGGTAGAGATGTTTTAAACAAATATGATAAAGAGATAAAGACACACAATTATTTTGATAGGACTCGTAAACTTTTAGAGTTAGGTGATGTGCATATTGTTATAAAAGGGGCAACTGGAACTTTTAGTGAGTTTGCTTTTGCATGGGAGATGGCATATTTACATTATGGGCATAATAAACCACTAATTTTATTTGGTGATCAATGGGATCAGCTGTTTTTTGCAATTGATAGTGCTTTTGATCTACGAAAAGATGAGTATAGGGTATATAAAATATTAAATACTCCTGAAGAGGTAATCAGATATATTAAAGATCTGAATTCACAAGAGAGAACGTGGATATAATAGCTAGAACGTCTTTTGCAATTTCATCATAACTTGCCCCATTTGCAATAAAATAAATCTTATCTTTCCCAATAATTGTAAATAATGTTTCTTTGTTCTTACTACTAATTGTTAGCTCATACTCGCCAGCAGAAAAGGTTTGAGTATTTGTATATGAATCAGAAATATTGTCTGGGCTTACATTTACCTGTAACTGAAACTCTTTTTCTCCTTTACAAGAAACAACAGCCTCTATTGCAGTACATTGTTTTGGTAGTAGTATTTGGTATTTATTTTTATCTACCTGAAAAGAATATTTTTCTGCACTTTTTATATTTAATTCATCTGGACTGTCATCAGTATTTTTAATTAAATCAACAGGGGGTAGGGAGTTTATATCGTATGTTATTTTTTCGTTGGTGTTTATAACTGTTTTAACCTGTTCTTGAGATATTTTTTTAATAAAAAAGAGACCGGTTAATGCGCCAAGTATTACAAAACAGACAAATCCAATAATATATATTTTCATCTTAAAAAGTATTTTACCAAATTAGATTGAATAAGATTAGTAAATGATTTAACATGAATAAAGAGTAAAATTAAATTCTGCCAAATGAATAAAAAAACTGTTCTTGTTACCCGAAAAATTCCTAATGTATCTCCATTAACTAGTGAAGCTGAACTTGAGGTTTTTATGGGACAAGAGCGTCCTCCAACCCGAGAAGAATTGCTTACAGGTATAAAGGGCGTGAGTGCTGTTATCTCGCTATTAACTGAGAAAATGGACGGCGAGGTGATGGATGCTGCAGGTGAATCTTTAAAAATTATTGCAAATTATGCAGTTGGGTATGACAACATTGATATAGAAGAAGCAACAAAAAGAGGAATAATAGTTACAAACACACCAGGAAAAGTTGAAGCTGTTGCGGAACATGCTTTAGCACTCTGTTTAACACTAGGTAAAAACATTATTAAAGAAGATAAGTTTGTGCGAAATGGTGATTATAAGTTTTGGAATCCAAATATTTTTATCTCACCTTACTTAAAAAACCGAACACTAGGAATAATTGGAGCAGGAAGAATTGGTGCTCACCTTGCAGAGATTGGGCACTCAATTTTCAAAGAAATTTTATACACTGATGTAAAAGAGAATCGTGAAATTGAGAATAGATTTGGTGCAAAAAAGGTCAGTTTAGAAAACCTTGCTAGAGAAAGTGATTTTGTCTCTATTCATACGGTTTTAAACGACAAAACAAGGCACATGATTAATGCTGATGTTTTATCAAAGATGAAAAAGACAGCCTATATTATAAATACATCACGTGGAGGGGTAATAGATGAAAGTGCTTTAGTAGATGCATTGTCAGACGGAGTAATTGCGGGAGCAGGGCTTGATGTATTTGAAAATGAACCTAAAGTGCACAAAAAGCTAATGTTACTAGATAATGTAATCTTAACTCCACATGTAGCAAGTGCAACTGATGCCTCTAGAGCAGAAATGTCAGATATTGCAATAGAGAATGTAATGGGAATACTGTTTGAAGGAAAGATTCCTGCAAGTGTTGTAAACAGGGATGTTATAGGGAAATCAAGAGTAGAAAGCCTTGTTAGAAGTGGAGATGTTAGTAGTCGAGCTAAACTTTACACCTCTTTATTTTAGATATGAGTTTAGGAAGTGCAAGATTAGAAGAGTTAGAGCTTACTGCAAATGGTATTAGAGAAGATATAATAAAATCTTTACTAAAAGCTAAAAGTGGGCATTCAGCAGGTCCTTTGGGAGTAGCTGATATTTTAACTGCACTATACTTTTACATCCTAAAACACGACCCAACTAATCCTAAACTCGCAACAAGAGATAGATTTATATTGTCAGCGGGGCATTTATGTCCTGCTTTATATGTAACATTAGCTCACGCAGGGTATTTTGAACTTTCACAACTTGATACACTCCGAAAATTTGGCTCTGGGTTACAGGGTCATCCACATAATTTAGCACTTGCTGGGATAGAAAACACTAGTGGCCCCCTTGGGCAAGGAATATCACAGGCCGTTGGTGTAGCGCTTGCGTTACAAATGAAAAATATACAAAGTGAGGTATTTGTATTGGGTAGTGATGGCGAGGTGCAAGAGGGGCAAGTTTGGGAGGCATTAATGTTTGCAGGGCAACGAGGAATTAGTCATATTACTTATTTTATTGATCGAAACAACATACAAATTGATGGTAATGTTGATAAAGTAATGAATATTGAACCTCTAAAAGAAAAGCTAGAAAGCTTTAATTGGCATACACAAGAGATAAACGGCCATAACATGTTAGAGATAATTAATGCGGTTGAGCTTGCAAAAGAAGTTCATGACAAGCCTTCGGTAATAATTGCAAGAACAATACCAGGCAAAGGTGTAGCGTTTATGGAAAATAAGTTTGAATGGCACGGTAAACCACCAGATAAAGAGCAAGCAAAAGTTGCGCTACATGATTTAAGAACACTAGAAGGAAGAATAGTAAGTGAGCATGAGTGAGACAAAAATTTTAGGTATACTTATGAATAATACAGAAACTAAATTAAAAGCTACCCGCGATGGTTTTGGACAAGGCTTAGTTAAAGCAGGTGAGCAAAACGAAAAAATTGTAGCACTTTGTGCAGATTTAACAGAGTCTACAAGAGTAGACGGATTTAAAAATAGGTTTCCTGATAGATTTATAGAAATGGGTGTTGCTGAACAAAATATGGCTGGGATTGCAGCAGGAATAGCGTTAGAAGGTTTTATACCCTTTATTGCAAGTTATGCGGTATTTTGTCCCGGAAGAAATTGGGATCAAATTAGAGTATCGATTTGTTATTCTGAGGCAAATGTCAAAATTGTTGGTGCGCATGCCGGTTTATCGGTTGGACCAGATGGAGCAACCCATCAAGCGCTAGAAGATATAGCAATTACAAGAGTATTACCAAATCTGCTTGTAGTTAACCCTTGTGATGCAATTGAAGCTGAAAAAGCAACAATTGCAATCTCTAAATATGTTGGTCCATGTTATATTCGTTTAGCTCGAAGCAATAGCCCTCAAATAACAAAAATTGATGATAAATTTGAGCTAGGAAAAGCAAACATTTTACAAACTGGTGACAAGTTAACATTAATTTCAAGTGGTCCAATCTTAACAGAGGTATTAAAAGCAGTAGAAGGAATGCCACAAGTAGAGGTAATTAATCTACATACAATAAAGCCAATTGATTCTGAGGTAATTATAAATAGTGCAAAAAAGACCGGACTTGTAATGACAGTAGAGGAGCACCAGATACAAGGGGGTGTGGGCAGTGCGGTTTCAGAGGTGTTAAGTCAGCAATATCCTGTTAAAATCAAGATGCTAGGAGTTAATGACTCGTTTGGTGAAAGTGGCACACCAGAGCAACTTTGGAAAAAATTTGGAATTGATAGTGAGAGTATAAAAGAACAAGTAGAAAATTTATTAAAAAACTAATGTACGATATAGTTTCAATTGGCGATACAACACATGATATTTTTGTTGATTTAGCAAAAGAAGATGCTGATGTAAATTGTCAGATTGATAGGCAAGAGTGTAAATTGCTACTTGGATATGGAGATAAAGTTCCAACACAAAAATTAACCCATGTTTATGCAGTAGGAAATGCTGCAAATAATGCTGTTGGTATGGCAAGACTTGGGTTTAATAATGCAATTTATACCAACTTAGGAAATGATGAATCAAGTAATAATGCACTAGAGATATTTGCAAAGGAAAAGGTTGGGTTAGACTTAGTTGTTAAAAATTCTGACAAACCTAGTAATTTATCAATAGTTATAAATTATGAAGGAGAAAGAGTAATCTTAGTTCATCATGAAAAATGGGACTATAAGTTGCCACAAATAGAGCCTCCAAAATTTATTTACTATACATCGGTTGCAGAAGATCACGAGAGTTTAAACAATGAGATAGTAGAATATGTTTCAAAAAATAATATTAAACTTGGATTTAATCCAGGCACGTATCAGATAAAAAAGGGCTTAGAAATTTTAAAACCAGTACTAAAGGTAACTTATGCATTAATTATTAATAAACTTGAGGCAGGAAGAATTTTAGGCGTTATTATACAGCAAGAAAAAAGAGATGATGAAGAGGTAAAAGTGTTACTTAAAAAGTTTATTGAACAAGGGGTGCAAAACGTTGTAATTACAGATGGCCCAATTGGAACATATGCTTATAATGGGGAAAATTATTATTATCTAAAACCAAATAATGTTCCAATAGTAGAAAGAACAGGAACAGGAGATGCTTTTAGTACAGGGTTTATGGCAGGGTTAATTGCAGAACAACCAGTTAACCAGGCGATGAGGTGGGGAGCGTTAAATAGTGAGAGTGTACTACAACATATTGGAGCAAGAGCGGGGCTACTTACACAAGAACAAATGACTGATAAATTACAAGAGTACAAAAATTTTAAGCCAGAAGAAATATGAATGATATAAAATATTACTTTGAAAAAGCAAAAAGTGAAAAATTTGCAATAGGGGCATTTAATGCATGTAATATAGAGACATTAAAGGCAGTTGTAAATGCAGCCTCTGAGCTTAAATCTCCTGTAATTATTGAGGCATCGGCTGGTGAAGTTGGCTACATTGGAGATAAAGAGTTAAGAGTTTTGGTAGATGTCTACAAGAGTAGATTTAACATTCCAATATTTTTAAACCTAGATCACTCACATGATGTTGATGAATCTAAAAAAGCAGTTAATCTTGGGTATGACTTGGTACATTTTGATGGGGGAGAGTTAGAATATAACTTAAATATTAGTCAGACTAAACAGGTAGTAGAAGTAGCCCACAATAAAGGTTTAATAGTTGAAGGCGAGATTGATCACATACAAGGTAGTTCGGCAGATCATAGAGATGTTGATGCAAGCGAAATGCAAAAGCTAGGTTCATACACAAAACCTGAGCAGGCACTTGATTTTGTAACTAAAACTAAAATAGATATATTAGCTTCATTTATTGGGAATGTGCATGGGATATATAAAGATTCTCCAGTACTTGATTTAGAACTACTTAAACAAATTTCAGATATAATACCAAATACTTATTTAAGTTTACATGGTGGTTCTGGGATTACAGCAGAGTATATAATTGGGTCTATTCGTGCTGGAAATATTGTTAAGATAAACGTAAATTCTGAGATGAGAATTGCATACAAAGAAAGATTACAAAAAGAGGTAATAGAAAATCCAGAAATTGCAGTATATAAATATATGGAGCCTGTTATTGAGGCTGTAAAAAATGTAGTGATGGAAAAAATGCAGCTATTTGGTAGTGTTGGTAAGATTTAGTAATAGTGTTAGATTGATTTTCATGAATAATATAAAACCAGAAATTACATACGAAGATTTTTCAAAACTAGATATTAGAGTTGGTGAAGTTAAAGAGGTACATGAGATAGAAGGTGCAGACAAGCTATATAAATTAATTGTTAACATTGGAGAGCAAGATATACAGATTTTATCTGGAATAAAAGAATTTTTTAAGAAAGAAGATTTAATTGGTGAGAAAATTATAGTATTAGTAAATCTTGCCCCTAGAAAAATGAGGGGAGAGATATCAAATGGAATGTTACTTGCAGTAGATAGTGAGAGTGGAGTAAATTTGTTAACCACTAAAAACCCAGCAATGCCAGGTGATTTAATAAAATAGTGTTTTTTGCAATTTATACCTTTTTATTCTTCGAGTAAATTGTACTCGATGCATCGAGAAGTTAGAACCCCCTTTCTTTACTCGTGTACATATGTAAAGTAGAATATGTACTATGATAAAATATATCCAAGCTCGAGAAGCAAGACAAAATTTTAGTAAACTTATTAACTCTGTAAGTGTAAATGGCGATTCTTATACAATAAAAGTTAGAAATAAGCCTGTTGCAAAACTTGTTGGAGTTGGTTTAAAAAATAAAATTAATACCAGTCTTGTTGGTAAAGTAACGAAAACACATACAGAGAGTTTTTCTGAGAGTGCAAGAAAGTTACTACATCAAATGTATGGAGAAAATTATAATACTGAACCAACAGAAAATTTATCTGAAAATATAGATAAAATTGTATATGGAATCTGAATCAATTATTATTGACTCAAGTGTAATTATCTCGTATTTTTGGACTCAAGATTCAAACCATTCCAAAACAATTGAATGTTTTAACAAACTTGCTAAACAATATGGGTCTAATGTATTAGAATAATAGTGGTGGGCATGCTTGGATTTGAACCGAGGACCTCGTCTTTATAAGAGACGCGCTCTAACCAGCTGAGCTACATGCCCGTAGCTAATATGTAAGATTATAACAAATTGCAAAGAAGATTACTGTAAAATGAATTATTTAAAATATAAATATTTATTATTCTTAGTTTTATTTCTTACTGTTCATTCAGATGTTTATGCAAAAACTGTTGAAAAATATGAGTTAGTCAGTTCTGATCGCATAATAGAATCAAGTGGTAAATTTACCTCAACATACGCTCCATTTTTTATTAAGAAGGATAATGTTTACACAATGTTTTTTTGTAAAAATACTCCAGAAATTCAAAATGGAGTAACTGTCTATAGAGATAGAATTTGGCAAGTATCTTCTATGCAGTTAGATTTTAAAGATAAATTTAATCAAAAAATAGTAATTCAAGGAGATAATATTAATGCTGAAGATGATTTGTCTTGTGCAGGTGGGGGTATAAAAGTTGTTGATGAAAGCAAATATATCTTGATTTATATTGTAGCTAATCGTTTGACACCGTTAAATATTTTTGTTCATTATGCCGAATCTACTGATTTGATAAACTGGGAAAAAAAGGGGCGATTATCACTGGATGGTTATTTATCCCCATTTAAAGAGACTCCAAGTTTAATTTATAAAAATTCTAAATATTATTTATATCTTTTAAATAATGGGTTAGTTAGTTTTGAAAGTACTGATGGTAAATTTTTTAACAACAAAATTTACCATAATACTCCAAGGTATGATGCAACACATGGAACTGTTTTTAATTATGATGGCCATGAATATTATGTTTATTCAACTGATCGTGATACGTTTCGTAATGACCCTCCTAAAGATATATATATCAAAATCATATAATAATGGTGACTCTTTTAGTTTTCCAAGCAAACTATTATCAACTGATTCTAATGGTTCATTAGCAACCCAGTATATTTGGACACCTTGGGCTATTATTGAAGGAGACACATTATATTTATATTATGCAGGGACAAGTTTTTTTGAGGTTGGACAATGGTGGGGACAGGATTCGTCTATAATGTTGTCAAAATTTAATGTAGTTAAAACTGAAGATGGTGATTATAATTTCGATAATGTGGCTAACAAAGTTGATACTAGGTTACTAGCTAAGTCAGCTTTTGGATCTGATATTTATCATTATTCTGTTACTAAAAGTAACTTTGACTTATCAGGTAATAACTTAATTTCTGTAGTAGATGTTATATTACATTTAAATAAAGATTAATCAAATTATGAAGAAAAGTTTAGTTATAACGATAACCTTAATAATTATATTCATTATTTTAGCTATGTTAACAACTACGCAAAGCTTAAAGGATAATTCAAAAAATACAATAATAATAAACAATAAGCAGTTATCAATTGAGTTTGCCATAACCCCAGAGCAACACAAAAAAGGGCTAATGTTTAGAGAGAGTTTATGTGAAAATTGCGGAATGTTATTTGTATTTGAAAGTTCAGATATTTACTCATTTTGGATGAAGAATACATTAATTAGTTTAGATATGATCTGGATAGATAGTACAGGTAAGATTGTTGATATTGCTAAAAATACTAAAATTGATACATGTAAAAATAATGAGTGTAAACCTGTAACTTATACACCCCTAAATAGTGCCAAGTATGTTTTAGAGGTTAATGCAGGGTTTACAAAACAAAACAATATTAAGGTTGGTGATTTTGTTGAGGGTTATCTTTTTAACAGATAAATCCCAATACCAAGACTTACCCCTACATTTAGACTTTTACCTTTACCTAACATTGGGATTTTTAATATCTCATCACTTAAATTTAATATGCTCTCTTCAATCCCTTCTACCTCGTTTCCAACTATAATTGCAGAGTTTTTTGTAATTGTATAATCGTAAATATTTTTTGAATCCTTACTTTCTTCTAGTGCTAATATTTCAAAATTTTCTTTTTTTAAATCTATTATTAACTCTTGTAAGTTTTTGACATGCTCGAACGATACATGTTTAAAGCCATCCAATCCTGATTTTTTTATCTTTTTCTCAGTGTTTTCAATCTCAAAATTTAGCCTTTTATCATTTTTCACTCTTGGGTAGGGTGTGTATCCTGTTAGGTAAAGTTTTTTTACTCCTGCGCCATCACATATTCTAAACATAGAACCAACATTAAGTGCGCTACGAATATTATGTGCTATTACAACTATATTTTTATCATTTTTCATATATTCTTATTAAAAAGTTGCCAACTACAGTAGAAAAAGTATATCATTTAACTAATGCCATTTAATTATTATCAAAAACTTTATTTACTATTGTATTTATCGATCTCAAAGGAGGGACAAAATGGACGAGAAAGTTAGTAGTTTATTTGAAGAGGGCACAGATGAACAAAAAACCCTACAAAAGGGTAGTATAGATAGTGTGCAGGCTAAGGTTAATGCCATTGAGAGCATTGCAGATATTGCAGAAGAAACAGAGCTTGCGGTACATGATTCACCTGAACAACCTATTATTAGCAAAGTTGTAGCGAAACCAGTAGCAAAAGCTATATCTAAAGCAGATAGTAATAAGATGTGGACATTTGCAGTAGTGGGGAGTGTATTGATATTGTTAGCATCAGCAGTGGGTATGGTATTTATCTTAATGCAAGGTTAATTTAATGTTATCATTAGCCTAATGGCTAAAGCAAAAACAATTGGTGACATATTAACTAATCGATTAAGTAAGTTAACTGATGCTCCGGTATACGCAAAGCACCAGTGGCAAGAGTTTGGTGTAAGGGTAGCTAAAGAGCTAAACGACGAAAAAAGAACCTCAATGTATATTAAATTTGCAAAAGAGTTTGGACAAGAAATACTAGAAGAATCACTTGATTTTGTAAAAGAATCAAAAAATGTTAAGTCAAAACCTAAGCTTTTTTTGTGGAAATTTAAACAGTTAAAGGAAAATTCTAAATTTAAACCAGAAACACAAGAATGAAAACGTTTAAGTACACCTTATTTATCTCTTTTATAGTTGCTTGTCTTATCTTAATTTCTAAGTTCAATTTTGATATTTTAACTATAATTATAGTTTTGGTTGGTTGTTTTTTAGCAAGCCTTTTTCCATATATTGATTATTTAGTTTTAGCATTTTACATTCACCCAGATAACCAGTCAGCATATACAATTAAGAGTTTATTTTTACGAAGAGAATTTTTGAAATTAATTACTTTTATTGATGAGAGTAACCTTACTGAGTTTAGGCCTACAATTAACTCAGCACACTTTCAGGTAATATTAATAGTTTTAGGGTTTTATTTTCTAACTACTTCACCACTTTTGTTTGGGTTTAGTTTTTTACTAAGCCTTATGTTTAATCTGGTTTATAGATTACATATCTCAATTCCATTTTACGCTCATTGGTTCTGGCTTTTTAAAAATCCAGTAGGTTTAAGATTTGTTAGGGTTTGGGTTTATGTAAATTTGGGCTTAGCTTTATTATATATTGCTTTGGTTTAGACAGGTTCTTTTGTACACTTAAACCATGTACTCATTAATTGCAGCCATCTCAGTTTTTATCACAACCACACTTGCTGAATATATTGCAACTAAAAACAAATTAAATATTAAAGATAAAATATGGCAAGTAATACTTATGGTAATTTTGTTTGGTATTATAGGGGCAAGAGCCTACCATGTAATTGATTTTTATCCGTATTACCAAGCAAATCCTATTCTTATTCTAAACTTTAGAGCAGGGGGGCTTGGCATTTACGGAGGGTTAATTGGAGGGTTAATTGGGGTGTTTGTTGCAAGTAAAATCTATATTTTTTCTACTAAACAATTTTTAGATTTAGTTAGCATTGTTTTGCCACTAGGACAGAGTATAGGAAGATGGGGAAACTATTTTAACTTTGAGCTTTATGGAAAGCCGTATAACGGAATCTTTAAGATATTCGTCCCAAACGCATACCGAGTTGCGGGGCTAGAAAATATATCGTACTACCATCCAATATTTTTTTATGAATCATTTTTGAATATATTGCTTTTTGCATTAATGTTTATATTATGGAAAAAAAAGATTGTAAAAATAGGTAGTATGATTTATTTATATCTATATATTTTAGGATATGGATTAATAAGGTATACTCTTGAGCCATTACGTATAAATGCTTGGGAGTATAAAAATATAAATGTAGCTACGGGTATTAGTTTAATGTTTATTTTTATAGGAATTATTGGATTAATAATTAGTAGTAAAAATTTAAGAAAAGTTAAAAGATGAGTTTAAATATTATAGAACAAGAAATTTTAGAGCTAATAAAAGCAGTAGAAGACCCAGAAGTAGGAGTTAATATAGTGGATTTAGGTTTAATATATAATATTGAGATAAATGAGGACGAGGGGATAATAAGTGTTGAGATGACTTTTACAACACCATTTTGCCCTTATGGAGCGTCTATTCAGAAGCAAGTTGAGGAGGTATTAGAAGAGATTGAGGGAGTTAATAAGGTTAATTTAAAGATAGTATTTGATCCAGCATGGAGTCGAGATATGATGAATGATGAGGCAAAGATACAGTTAGGGTTGTTGTAGTAGTTCTCGACAAAGCTCGAACAATAATTATTCTTCAACTTGATAATTATTCTTCGACTTGATAATTATTCTTCGACCTTGTGGAGAAGATCACAATATTTACTTGTGTTGTTTAAAAGTAGTTATAAATTATGTTTAGATATCTAAAAAAATTCTTTTTAATATTCTTTATCTCAATACTAATTATTGGAATATTATCTTCTGGTGTTTTATTAGGAGGGTTTTTATTGGTTTCTAACATTGTAAGTAGTCAGTTTAGTGGTGATCTTGCAACTACAGTAAGAATTTTAAACTTTAAACCTGAAGGATATATAATTTACGATGCTGAAAACAACCAGATATACAAATCCCCTGAGGCTAGGCAAATAAAATACATCTCAATTGATAAAGTTCCAGACAACATGAAAAATGCTGTTATTGCTATAGAAGACGATAGGTTTTATCAGCACTTTGGGTTTGATATTTACAGTATAGTTCGGGCGATATATAAAAATCGTCAAGAAGATCAGATAGTTGAGGGGGGATCGACAATAACTCAGCAACTTGTTCGAAATAGCTTTTTAGATTTTGATAAAAACTACACACGTAAGATAAAAGAGATAATGCTTGCAATAGAGATGGAAAGAAAATATTCAAAACCACAGATACTAGAGATGTATCTAAACTCAATTTATTTTGGTGGAGGTGCTTATGGAGTTGAAAATGCTGCCAATCTTTACTATAACAAACATGTTGAAGATCTAACTTTAGAAGAATCAGCTTTACTTGCAGGGCTTCCTAAGGCTCCTTCAGAGCTTAGCCCATATGCTAATATTGAGGCAAGTAAGACAAGACAAAACCTTGTCCTTAGCCAGATGTTAAAAAATGAGAAGATCACCAAAGAAGATTATAAAAAGGCAATTGAGAAAGAGATTGTTGTAGTTGCACCATCAGTTGTTAATACAATATATCCACATTTTTCTTTATATGTTCAAGATGAATTAAACTCACTTTTTTCAGAGGCAGATATACAAAGGCTTGGGTTAAAGGTTTATACAACACTTAATCCAAAAATTCAGGATTTTGCACAAGCAGAGCTTACAAATGGAGTAGAAAAGCTTAACTATAGAAATGCAAACAATGGAGCAGTCGTACAGATAAATCCTAAGACAGGTGCAATTTATGCAATGGTAGGGTCTGTCGGCTGGGGCAAAGAAAATGTAAACGGCAGAATCAACATGGCAACAACACCTCGCCAACCTGGGTCATCAATTAAGCCATTAATTTATTCTTCTGCACTAGATGCAGGGTACATAGCTCCAAACACAGTATTACACGACGTACCAACAACTTTCTCACCAAATTATAAGCCACTAGATTTTGATAAAAAATTTAGAGGTAGCATGATGCCAAGACGAGCACTGACAAACTCACTTAATATCCCTGCTGTAGAGGTTATCAGCAGAATGGGCTATGTAAACGCACTAGATAAGTTAAAAGAGTTAGGAGTAACAAGTATTACAGATTATAGCAATTATGGACTCTCAGTTGTGCTAGGTGGGGTTGAAATTTCGGCACTTGAGATGGCTGGAGCTTATACTGCACTTGCTAATGGTGGAGTTTACGTAAAGCCTTATGCAATAGAGAAGGTTGAAGATAAATATGGGCAGGTACTATTTGAGAGAAAAGTAGAGAAAAAACAGGTGTTAACCCCAGAAACCTCGTATATTGTTACAGATTGGATAAGTGATAATAGGGCAAGATCAGAAATTTTTGGATACCCCTACTACTTTAATTACGGGAAAGCTGAGGTAGCTTCTAAAACTGGCACAACAGAAAATTTTAGAGATAGCTGGCAGATAGCTTATACTTCATATGTTCTTACAGCAATTTGGGTGGGTAATGCAGATAACAAAGAGATGAGGAGTATAACAGGTGCAGATGGAGCAGCATCAATAATGCACCCTATAATGCTAAAAGCAATTGAGGGTAAAGAAGATATTAAGTTTGTAATGCCATCAACCTTAACTAGGGTTAGTATCTGTCCAATTGACGGAAGTTTATCATGTGGAAACTGTGGTGGGCAAAACGAGCTATTTGTAGCAGGAAGCAAAACAATCCCCACAAAATCTTGCTCAACCGATTCAATAGATAAAATAAAAGAAGATTTTAATAAGCAATATGGAGAAAAGAAAGATGAGAAAAAAAAGGACGAAGATAAAAATGACTAGTAAAAGTCATTCTGAACTTGGTTCCCCGAAATTACTCGGGACAGGCAGAATCTGTGTTTGATTATTGTTAGATGCTGAAATAAATTCAGCATGACAAACATTAAAATTACAAAACCCCTTCGGTACACACACCAGCCGATGAGACACAGGTAGCAGGACAGTTTTTGTAGACTTTTCCAGTATCCCCTTTATAACATAAATATTTACCACTATCCAATTTTGATGGTACTTTTACTATATAGTTAAAAGTTGCATCTGTAGCATAAGTAATTTCATCAACATTTAAAGGTTTAGATAAAGGCCATGAAGATAAATAACCTCCACAGGTAGTTCCTGTATTACAATTAGCAGTAACAGGGTAACTGCCATTAATAGAGGTATAAGCCTCAACTGCAACTGCAACCTTTCTTATACTTTCACCGTTAACCACCTCAGCAGCACGATTTCGTTGACGGTTGGGGTTAATAACAGAAATAAGAACAGTAGACAAAATGCCGATGATAGAAACTACTATTAGTAATTCCACAAGCGTAAATCCTCTTTTTATATTTTTGGTCAAAGTAAAATTCATGAACAATTAACAACTGCTAGTGGTTAAAACAACATCGCCAGCATTTGGTTGCCATCTCCAATATTTAGTATTATCACCAAAACTTTTTACAGACACACAACCAGAGTTATCACGATAAATAAACCAACATGTACTACTACCGAGCCCTGCGTAGCCACCTGACCCATAACCTGATGCACAGGTTGACGGAGAAGTTACCCCGTTTATTGAAAACATTACCCAAGCACCAGCACTATAAGGTGCACCACCAGGCCCAGATTGAGTAACTGCATTTGTTAATTCTACACTAACAAACTGATTATTAGGGGGGTATACTGGAGAGGATGTTCCATAAGCAGAATTATAAGCATTTATTGCTAACCCAATTTTATTTAATGATGCTTTTAGCCCAGCATCCCTTGCCTTATTTTGCTGAGCTACAGGGTTAATAACAGCAATAAGTACTGCTGCTAAAATACCGATAATGGAAATAACGATTAAAAGTTCAATTAAAGTAAAACCTCTGGATTTATTTGGGTGCAGGTTATTTTTCATATGCTCTAATACTCTAATACAACATTTTTAATGTCAAGAACTTGCTTAAAACTTGTTTAACTTCTCGACTACGCTCGAAGAATAGACGGTACTGTTCGAGTTTATCGAGAACTTTATACTTACCACTACTTCTCCACAAGGTCGAAGGATAAGGGGTACTGTTCGAGTTTATCGAGAACTATAATCTTTTATTACTTCTCCACAGGGTCGAAGAATAGATGTTATTGTTCGAGCAAGGTCGAGAACACTATTATTTATGGATAACTTACACAGCTATTAACCAAACAATCCGTTTTAAAACCACTTTCTCCATTGGTTAAGTTACACTTATTTAGGTTTGGGTAGTTTTCAATATTACTAACTACTATATATTTATTATTTCCATACTGCTCTGCTTCTCCTGCAAAACAAAACTCTTTAGGGTTGGTTGTAACTCTGCCATAAAAAATTTCTTTATTAACTCCTGGGTGTTTTGGCCAAGCCTTAAAAATTCCTTTGCAATATGTTGTTTTAGTACACTCTGCAACACTAGGAGCATTGCCATAGGCGTAAACATACGATCCTAAATCGCTATATGTTGAACCCAAAATACTCTGTAACCCAAAGTTTGTTGCTTTTTCTTTTTGACCCTGAAAGTTAAACGAGGCAAGCGCTCCAGTTATAAGTAACACGAGTATTACAAGTACAATTAAAAGTTCTATTAGGGTAAATCCTGAGTTTTTTGGCATTGAGGTTAGTATATAGTATTGTATTAGATTCCGAAACAAGTTTGTAATGACTATTATTCTATCATGCTGAAATTTGTTCAGCATCTATTTACTAGTTAGATTCTGTATCTTCCTGGATGATATAATACTTATATGAAATCTAAGATTGAAACAAAAATACAGGTGCAACTATTAAATGTTGGTAAAAAAGTTGCTGTTGGTTTAAGTGGGGGAGTTGATAGCGCAGTTAGTGCAGTGCTGTTAAAACGAGCTGGTTTTGATGTAATTGGGGTTAATATGAAATGTTGGAGTAACCCAGATGGTAGTGAGTGTGAAGCAGATAAAGACAGAAAGGTCGCAATTCAGGTTGCAGAGCATATTGGTATTCCAATTAAAGTATGGGATTTTGAGAAAGAATATAGAGAAAAGGTGATTGAGTACTTTTTTGAGGGGATAAAAAAAGGAAGAACACCTAACCCTGATATTATCTGTAATAAAGAGATTAAGTTTGGAATGTTTTTAAACAAGGCGGTTAAAGAGTTAGGTGTTGATTATGTTGCAACAGGACATTACGCAAGGGTAGTAGAAGATAATAGGGAGTTTAAGTTATTTAAAGGTGTAGATGAAACGAAAGATCAGTCATATTTTTTATATGCTCTAAATCAGTTTCAACTTTCAAAAACCCTATTTCCAGTCGGGCATTTAACTAAAAAAGAGGTTAGGGAGCTTGCTACTGAATTTGATCTTTCAAATAAAGATAAAAAAGATTCTGTAGGGATATGTTTTGTAGGAGAGGTAGATATTGTCGAATTTTTAAAAAAACATATACCAGAGCAAACTGGAGATGTAAAAGGTATAAACGGAGATGTTATTGGTGATCATATAGGTGTAAAGTTTTATACAATTGGTCAGCGTCATGGGTTTAATATTAATAAATACCAAGGGCGCCCACTTTATGTAGTAAACAAAAATATTGAGAAAAATGAGCTTATTGTTGGAGATGTATCAGATGTAAATACATTGCAATTTAAAATTGAAAATATGCATTACATTTTTAAAGGGGCAGAAGAGATTTTAGAAAATTCGAAAGTTGATATAAGAATTAGGCATTTAGGATCTTTGGTTAGTGGAACGGTAGTCAACAAGGTTGTAACTTCAGATAAAGTTAAATTTCAGAGTGTTGCTAGTGGTCAGAGTGCAGTTTTTTATAAAGGGGATATTGTTTTAGGTGGAGGGGTTATAGATGCTGAAATTAATTCAGCATGACTGGGAATGGATTTACTTTAAATCTCTTCTTGTTTGAAAATATAGATTGAGCTACTTACGATTAAAAGTATTCCAAAAATCATCAACCCTGTATCATATGTCCCAGTTTCTAGGTTACTTCCTGTTATCACGGGGGTTACTTGATCGCTAATTGCAGGTTCTGTTGTAGTAGGATCTGTTGTAGTTGTTTCTGCGCCAATGTTTGCAGGAGATAAGATATAGCTTGCATTATTTACACTACCTAATAAGTCTTGCCCACTTGTGGTTGAGACTACATTAGAATCAGCAACTGCTCCTTTTGTAAAATCAAAATCTAGTGTAGTAGTTCCAGTTTGTAGAACCTTAAATTTAACTGTTCCAAATGTTCCTGATCCAGTGTATCCTGCTTGTGAACCTGTTGTGATTATTCCCGTAAAAGTAATAACTCCTGCACTTGCAGACTTTATTGGGTAACTACCAAATATAGTACCTGGGGTAAGTGTAACAACGTCTAGCTTAGTTGAATCATATTTTAAAGTAACATCAGTTCCTGTAACTTGTTCTCCTTCTGTATCTATTAATATATTTACATCAAACTCTTGGTTAAGTGTAAAATTACCTGTTGCAGGTAAAACGCTTAAAGAGGCGGCATTTACATACTTAGGTGCAATAACAAAAAGGAATGTGAAAACGAAAATTAAAGATAAAATATTTTGGGCAGATTTATTCATTAGTATTTAGTTTAAATTGAAATTTGATATTAAGCAATACCTTTTTTAATATGCAAAAAAAATTATACACGTCGGGGGTGTGTAATTGTTGTATAGTAACCTTATTTGAGCATTTTGATAAAAATTTAAATAAATGTAGTGTAAAACGTTGACTTTTTTTTAAATGTTTGTATATTAACAATTACGATTTTTAAATATGCGAGTTTGATTAGAAACTTCTAATATCATCGCCAAATCAGTTATTTTTTCGTGAAAGACAAATACCTGGTTTTTTTGTGTTTGTTTGCACATTAATAATTAAATAGAATAGTCAAAAGAAAAAAAAGTAAGTTATATTAAAATAATTAAAAGTATTTTAAAGGTAACAAAGACGCTTGAACAGTGGTGTAAACCACGTTTAAACTTAAGAACTTCGGTTCTTAAAACAATTTTAAGAGTTTGATTCTAGCTCAGGATGAATGCTGGCGGCGTGCCTTAACTATGCAAGTCTAAAGGAGCTTGCTCCTTGGCAGACGGCTGAGTAACACGTGGGTATCTACCTCTAACTCAAGGATAACTTCGGGAAACTGAAGATAATACTTGATAGTCTCGCAAGAGTAAAGATTTATCGGTTAGAGAGGAGCCCGCGGCCTATCAGCTAGTTGGTGGGGTAATGGCCTACCAAGGCTACGACGGGTAGGGGGCGTGAAAGCGTGTACCTCCAGAGGGGCACTGAAATACGGGCCTCACACCTACGGGTGGCAGCAAGTTGGAATATTCCGCAATGGGCGAAAGCCTGACGGAGCGACGCCGCGTGAGGGATGAAGGCCTTCGGGTTGTAAACTTCTATTAAAAAGGGACGGCTAACTACGTGCCAGCAGCAGCGGTAATACGTAGGTCCCAAGCATTATCCGGTGTTATTAGGCGTAAAGAGTTCTGTAGGCGGTTTTATAAGTTAAGGGTTAAATCCTGGTGCTTAACACCAGAACAGCTTTTAATACTGTAGAACTAGACATATGGAGGGGAAGCTGGAATTTGTGGAGGAGTAGTGAAATGCGTTGATCTCACAAAGAACATCAAAGGCGTAGGCAAGCTTCTGGCCATATTGTGACGCTGAGAGACGAAAGCGTGGGGAGCGAAAAGGATCAATTTGGTCCATTCATTAGTTGTTCATACTAAGAATAACTAATGTAAAATCCAACTATATGCTGGAAACTCTGAGTATCTAGTGCTAGTTGATTTTGGGTTTGTTACGGGTTATTATTAACTCATGCCTAAATCAACTGAAAATGTATCTAGTGCAGACAATCAGCAGGAAACCCAAACAAACCTGTATTCACAGGTAAGTAAGGGGATCCTCAGAGACTACACGTTGGATACTCTTAAATTTTCAAGGAGTTTAGCTATTTTACTTGCATTACTTTATACAGATGGATGTGTTTCACCTCATGGTGTTAGAAGTTGGAGGTTGTATTTCTCAAATAAATCGTTAGTGGCAATTAATTTATTTATTAATTGCTTAATTGATGTTTTTGAAATACCTGCATCAAGAGTTCGAATAAAAAAAAGAGAACATGATGTATATGCCGCAATACTAACTTCAAAAGAAGTGGGTCAGTATCTAACCAATAGGTTTGGTACATTCCGAACTTTAAAATTTGAGGATGGGCACTATCCAGACACACATTTACCCGTACATAAATTAATTAAGTCTAATTTTGCAGGGATTTTCTTGCAAGTAGCATTTAGTATGGATGGTTGTGTTAAATTTTATCCTGTAATTGCAAAAAATGGTAGAAGGTGGCTTGAAAGGTGTTTAACACTTTCTTGTCATCATGCTAATCTTCGAGAAGATTATTGTTGTTTACTTTCATCATTAGGAATTGGTTTTGTAAACATACATAAGGATCAGGTTATCAAAATTCGAAAAAAAGATAACCTACTTAAGTATGCAAAAGAAGTACGATTTATTGATGGTTTAGTTGCAACAAAAAGTTCTAAGTTCTGGTGTGGGATAGATAAAAACAAGATTTTAGATGAGATGATTAAATCTTATTCTAATGTATCGAGTTATTTATCTCCATATATTCCAGAAGAAAAGAATAATAAAGAGTAATGATATAGTCCGACCTCAGTGGCGACACTGAGAAGCTTAATTAATTTTAAGCTCGCCAAATTTATTTGGTTAATAAGAGTGTTCTACAAACATTCTAAGTAACAGAGTGTAGATACCCTTGTAGTCCACGCTGTAAACTATGGATACTAGATTGTCGTTTGCCTTTTTGGCAGGTGACAGTCGTAGCTAACGCGTTAAGTATCCCGCCTGGGAAGTACGATCGCAAGATTAAAACTCAAAGAAATTGACGGGGTTCCGCACAAGCGGTGGAGCGTGTGGTTTAATTCGATGCTAACCGAAGAACCTCACCCAGGTTTGACATGTTTCTGCAAATCCGTCGAAAGACGGACTCCTTCGAGGGTGAAACACAGATGTTGCATGGCTGTCGTCAGCTCGTGTCGTGAGATGTACCCTTAAGTGGGATAACGAGCGCAACCCCTATTGTTAGTTGTATCACACTAGCAAGACTGCCCGGGCAACCGGGAGGAGGGTGGGGATGACGTCAAGTCAGCATGGCTCTTACGCCTGGGGCTACACACGCGCTACAATGGCCGGTACAATGGGCTGCAACACGGTGACGTGAAGCGAATCCCTTAAAGCCGGTCTCAGTTCGGATTGAAGTCTGCAACTCGACTTCATGAAGTTGGAATCGCTAGTAATCGCAGGTCAGCTATACTGCGGTGAATACGTTCTCGGAACTTGTACACACCGCCTGTAGTAATGAGAATTACTGCAAAAAGCGCCTGGCAGTTTTAATTTCAAATAGGTTAAAATCCTATCTTCCAAGTAAAATTGGAACGTAGCCAAAAAAAATTGACAGACCTAAGCCGCGAGGTTTTAGGTTGAAGGGTCTGAGGCAAATACCAGCCTAGTATAAAAAAAGGTAGTCGACTTTTGTTGGGCGGTCAAAAGGAAGTCGAAATAAAAAACCTTGCTAGGATGGTAGGAAATGAAATTAAGATGACCCAGGGAGATCTCATATTGAATTCTTGATGTTCGTTTTATCTTCGGGTAAAATAAATTAAGAATTAAGAGGAAATTACAATATGAGAAGTCAGCTGAGTCATAGTAACCCAATATTAATTGGGCGAAGGACGAAACCTAAAATCAATGCAGATTATCTTGTAGGTTTGGTTGATGGTGAAGGTTGTTTTTATGTGTTGGTTCGCAGTAAAGAAAATTCTTCTAAGAATTATGTTAGAGCGTAGACTCATTTTCATATAAAAATGAAAGAAGATGATTTGCCTCTTTTGTTAAGTATTAGAGACTTTTTTAATTGTGGAACGGTTCAATCACAACCCGATAAAAGACCCAATCATACGAATTGTTATAGATACGCAGTATCTTCTAACAAAGATGTCTACGAGAAAATAGTCCCCTTTTTCAAGACTCATAAGTTAAAAAGTTCTAAAATCAAAGATTTTATACTTTTTAGCAAGATCTCAGAAATGATCCATAATGGAGTTCATTTAAATGAGAATGGGTTAGAAAAAATTAGAGCTATTAAAATGCAAATGAATTTTGGGACTCGCCGTGTGCGGGAAATCCGCTCGCACGGTGGGAACGCGAAATAACCTCAAATTATCGCAATCCGTCAAGTGGGTAAAGTTGGGAATGCCCGAAGTCCCTGGGTCATCCAGGGCCGAAGGCAGGTTCAGCGATAAACACTAAGTCGTAAACTTGTTGCGACTCCAAAAGAGTAATTTTTTGGAAAAAACCTTGCTGTATGCTGGAAACTCTGAGTATCTAGTGCTAGTTGATTTTGGGCTTCCGCCATCTGGCGGATCGGGTTATTATTAACTCATGCCCAAGTTAACTGAAAATGTATCTAGTGCAGACAATCAGCAGGAAACCCCACCTTATGGGGGATCCTCAGAGACTACACGCGAGGCTCCTGAAATAAGTAGACATTATTTGCTTGGAGCAATAAAAGACTCTACTACTTCGAAATATACCTATCGTATTTCCCAAAAAGGGAAAGAATATCCAACAAAAATTGCTAACGCACTTTTAAAATTGGGTTATAAGGCATGGGTATATAAAGAAGGCAAAAATAGAGATGTCTATGTTGTTGAATTTTCAAAGAAAATTTTAGACAATTTGAGAATTGTTTCATTAAAAGAAAAGGGTGATTATATCAGAGGATATTTTGATGCAGAAGGTGGTGTAGCTAGGTCAGTAAAAGTTAGACCTTACATTTACTTCTGTCAAAAGAATTACTCAGAGCTTAATCAACTAAAACAATTTCTTACGGAGTTTAATATTTTTTCAGGTAAAATTCACAATCCAAGTATTAGGGTTGACCCAGAGTATTGGAGATTTTATGTTTCAACTAAGTCACATAAAAACTTTGTATTACGAATTGGCTCATCACACCCTAGTAAGTCTAAGTATTTAAGGATGATGATATAGTCCAAGCCTCATGGCGACATGGGAATTAACCTGAACAAGGTAGCCGTAGGGGAATCTGCGGCTGGATCACCTCCTTTCTATGGAGAAAAATTAATTCTACCCTCAATCTATTTCGATAGACTTGAGGCAAATAGAATTAGCTATCAGGCAACTTAGCCACGCGTCTGATCGATTAAAATTAATGGTTCTCAGACATTAAAGGCAGGTTTAAAGTGAGCCTTAAACTTTACAAAAAGTCGTCTTTGTTACCTTTAAGTTACTTTTTTTTAAAATCTTTTGCTATATAATTACTTTTAATGTCTTATAAGATTTTTTGTTTAATTCTAGGCTTTTTTATATTTTTTGCACTATTAAATTCTGTTTCAATTATTGTTGCTGCAAAGACCTATCAAGATCAAGTGTTACTTTATGATACAGATGCAGATGGGATGATTAATAATGGTGATTTAAATTTATTAGTCACAGATCTGTTTTCAGGCCAGCTTAATATAAATACAAAACCTTTAAATTTTCCTGTTATAGTTTCTTTGTTAAGTGATACTTTAGTCAGTATTGATGATTTTTATAATGATACTGGCATTTTTATAATGTCTAATTCACCATATACGGAAGCTAAAGCCTAGAAAGGTAGTATATTTAAGATAGGCAGCGGAGTTTATTTGTTCCAAAATAAAAATACTGATTACAGGCAGGATAGATTTGAGATTACATACAATAATGAAATTTATCCTATATATGGTTTAGGAAGGGTATCACATACAGATCAAGTTGAATTATCTGATTTTGTTGATACTTCTTTTGGTTTTGGAAATGTTCATCCAAATAATCAAGATTGGTTCAATGCAGATATTGGAAGAATGCGAACCCCAATCTTTATTTTACCAAATATTAATACGATTATCGTGTATCTTCAACCTTATCCATCTGTGGTCAGATTAACTAGAGCTGACAATAAGACTGAAATTATTATGAAAAACAACTCCGATTATTCCAATAGTTTACAAGGGGAATTGTTGATAATAAAGAAAGATTCTATAGAAGAAGCATACAAAGAATATTATAAGTTACTAAAAGTTTATCAAGGGCTTGAAGCTCAGTTATTTTTTAAAAAACCTCATTATAAAGCATTTGGTTTATATTGGGAGACTTATGATCAGTTTGGTTGTTCAGCCACTTTGACAGGTATCACTGGAGTGTTAAATGGATACAAAAATGCTGGCATTTTCCCTTCAGTTATAACAATAGGTTCTGGGTATTGGGGTTCTAATGATTTGAGTGGGTGTGATAATACTGCTTATGAACAAACTACGACTACTGATACATTTAGTTTAAGCCCAACAAGAATTGGTTCTTTAAATAATTTTAATAATCAAATTGAAGAATGGAAAAACCAAGGAGCTTATTTGACAATAGGTATGCGACATATATTTTATCCTAAACAATCAAACTTAGAAAGGTCGCAAGGATTATTTAATCAGAAAGGATTTACTGGGGATGTATTCTTGAATGAACAAATATATCGTGGGAATAGACCCAGTGACAATGTTAGACTGTTAAACTTAAAATCAGATGACGCTATTGGTGTTTATTTACAGATACTTAGATCTGCATACGGTAATATTATGGGCATAAAAGAAGACGATATGATTTGGGCTGATCAGGTTAGAGTTGCAGGATCAGGGTCAAAAAATTTTAATCCTTTATTACTTCAAAATGCTTTTAGAGTGTACAGTACTGTTAATAAAAATGATTTTATAAATTTCGGTAGTAATAATCTTTTTGGAGTTGCAACTGATGGCCAATATACCCCCGGAATAATTCATAACAATGGATTTTCTTCACAAAGAGTATTTGGAATAAAGCCTCTCTTAGATGTTATGCTATCTCAGGTATATTCGGGGTACCCGCATCCCATAATGGAGTCATGGACTTATCCATGTGGAAGTAATTGGAATATTTCAGGTGAAAAAGATACCTATAGAACCTACCAACTTGCGACTTTTTTACCCATAACTCAACACTCATGTGATTATCATAAATTAAACAATATTAATTATATAAATGCTTTAGATTTTTATTCTAAGTTAAGGATGCGTTTACAGAAATATGCCTATGATAAAGCACAGGATTGGTATTATTCTGGAGTACCAACTTTAATGCGACCTCTCAATCTTTTTGATGAATGGAAAGAAGATAAAAATGTACAAGCATTATATCAAAGGCCTACTGTTCCTACATCTGAAATGCCAAAGAACGAGTTTATGTTTGGAAATGCTTTATTAGTTCGTCCTATTTTAGATCCAACCGATCAAATAACAGTCTATTTGCCTAAAGGAGAATGGATAGGTTTTTTAAATAAGACTGAAAAATTAATAGGACCTTCCAGATATCCTATGGATTTAAGTAATAATTATCTTAATTACTCAGTGTTTTTAAAAGAAGGTGAAATCCTTGTAATTGGGAAACAAAATGATTATACAAATTATCAGGTATATGCTTATATGAACTCTTCTAATCAATCCTCCGTGTATTCATTTTATAAAATTGAAAATGATCCTAGTATACAAGAAGATAAAATTGATTTACAAGTAATAAAGGTTTCTGATAAGTATAAACTTAAAAATTTAAATAATGGAAAGTCTACAGACATGATATTGGATTCTTACGGAAAAGGTTTTCAAGTTGCAAATTTAAAAGATGTACTATAATTTGTTTAATTATCTTAAATCAATTATTATTGCAGGCAAGTATTGTATTTAAAGATTTAACAACATATGAACACAGGCTCATTTAAATTAATTCTATTTTCGATACTGTTGATTTTATTTATGGGGATGCTTTTTAACAAAAGCTTTGCGCCTTCTAATATTATTCAAACACAAGAATTCCCCACTGTAACAGGAAATGACAAGCAGACGGAACTGAATTTGATTACAGATTAGATTTGAATGATCAAATTGTATTATGTAAATAATTTATTGATCAAGTAAAAATATTGTATATGGTATCCCATTTATAACCATTTGTATATTATTTCCTTTGAAAATTGCTTTTGCTGAGTCAGTAGGACTAATTTTAAAATCTATAGGTATTAATATCTGATCTGATTTATTTACATTAATAAGTAATTTGTTTTGCCCCAAATAGGTAGCAGCTGTGTTTTTATTATTAATAAATATATCAAAATAAGTTCCTTGATAGTAAACATTTTTTACAGCCAGATCATTTAGCTCGTTTGGTAGGTTAGGTTTAATAGAAAGACCTTCAGCTATTACATCAATACCAACAAAACCATACAGCGCACTAAGGGGTGAAAGTATTGAATCGGTAAATTCACAGTCCATACCTACTAGTCCGTTTGGCAAACAACCCTGTACATCTACCCCCGCATTTTTAAAATATTTTCTGTACCCCCCTATATTTTGAGTATCACTATATTTTTGTAAGAATATTTTTAATCTTCCATAGGCATTATTAGCCCCAAATGTTTTTATTCTAGCCATTACATCAAAATATGAGCTTAGCATAAACATTCCACCGTTTTGTATATTATCCTCCCATGTACGTGAAACCTTTCTATTATCACAGTCATTATCTATACATATCCAAGCCCATACATACCAATTAGGATTATTTTTTGTTGTAAATCTTGGTGCAAGTAAAAATTTGTAAATATCTCCTCCTTTAGAATTATCATTTGGGTAAATTATCTTGCCATCAAGCCAATTAACAATTGTTTTTTTCTGTTCCTCATTTGCAAAATCATTAACTACAGCTTCAAGATTAAGTTGTAAAAATCCATAATCATGTTTTACACCGTTAGTGTCTTCAGAAGCATAAAACCTTCCATAGCTATAGTCAGTTGAAGTTTGTCCTGTATCAGGGTTAATCCAAAAGTATTTACTAGCATAATCTTTTATTTTGCTAGCTCTAATGTTTAAAGATTGAGCAAATAAGTTGCTATTGCTAGGTAGAGGGACTCCCCATTCTGGGTGAGATTTAATAGACTTTTCTAATTCCTCTAACTTTTTTAAAGAATGATAGTAATTTATTGTGGCATTTGCATCTCTATTTCCATAAGGTAAAAGGTCAAGCCCAATTCCAGAACCAACAGTACCAGCTACTGCATTATGCCCTTCCCATTTAGTTTGTATTAAGGCTTTAGTTTCTGACTCTTGCTGTGAGATTAAAAATTCAGTTGCTCTTCTAACTCTTGGTATATTTCTATTTAAGAATCCAATATCTTTAGTCCATAAAAAATACTCAACATTTGCAGAAATGAAGGCTGTATTAGTAGTTATATACCTTGAATCATAAGTTTTAGCACCAGCTGGATATAAAGCAGGATTATTAGCACAAGGGTAATTAGCATCTTTTTTATCAAGTGGAAAAGGCCAACCCCTATAGCCTTTATTATCACCACAAAAGCTTTGATACATCCATACATAGCCTTCGTTATCTACAATAATTTTTTCTAAATTATCTTTAATACCTTGATGTTGATCATATACATCATCTACTTGTGTACAATTTACTAGTGGAATGTTTACTCCACAGATTGACATTTCTCCATTTTCTCCAAGTACATTTTTAAAATCTGAATAAGCTTTATAAGTACTGGTATTAAACCAAATGTTTGAGATAATATCCCACTCTCTCTGGCTAGTTTGCTGGTTACCTCTTTTAGAGCTAGGGCCTGTTGTATATGAATAATGTAAGTGAAACATATCGTTTAACATGTCAGAGAAAAACTGATCTGAAGAAACAAACTGTGGAAGATTGTCTGGAACAAATGTTCGGGGTGAAGCTGCAATTTGGACTTTTTGAGTTGCATCATTTGCATCTATTGCATATACATAAACTCTAGTTACATTAGTAGTGTTTGTTTGTAGGGCTTGAGATACAAAACCATGTTGACCAGTTATATTAAATGATGAATTAACATCAGGCCTAACAAAGCTTGTATTTACATTAATTTTTTTTCTTTCAAATCTTGATTCAACTATTATTTCAAGTTTAATATTATTGCTAGGTAAGTTTGGATCAAAAACCCACCCAGTTATTACACCATTTTTAATTGAATCTAAGTAACCAATAGGAAGTTGATTTATATTTGCTTCTTGTATACTTATAGTCTTTTCTGGAGTATAAATTTTAGTTATATAGTATAGAGAAATACTCAGTAAACAAGAGACGATAATAAATGTTAATGGGTATTTGTATTTATTAAGCATTAGTTCAAAAAATACCACATAATGTCAAGTATGTAAATGCTATGTGATTTCATTATTCGTGGTGTAAAAAATGGACTCGGTTTTTCGAAGTTTTTCCCCAAAGAATAGGATATTTTTTAAAATTGGATAGAATAATAATGGTGGGGCATCATGGACTCGAACCATGGACCTCAGTCTTATCAGGACTGCGCTCTAACCACCTGAGCTAATGCCCCCTAACCGCATTTATTTTACTTTAAAATTAGATTTTGTACAGTGTTGATATGGAAAAAAATAGAGTTATGAAGAAGATAGTAATCACTGGGGGTCCAAGTTCAGGAAAAAGTACTTTTATTAATGAATTGAAAAAGCGTGAGGAATTAGTACTTGAAGAAGTAGCAACAGGCATAATTTCTGAAGAGAATAAAAAAGTGAATGGAATATTACCATGGTCTGATTTTGATCGATTTGAGGAGTTGTTATTAGCTAAACAGATTGAACTGGAAAATTTTTTATCAAACTTGAATTATGATAGGGTATTTTTAGATAGAGGATTAATTGATATATTGGCATATTACGATTTTACTAAACGTAATATATCCGAGAAAATTATAAAAACTGTTAATGATTATCATAAATATCATAAGGTGTTTTTTTTTGAGACTTTGCCTAAGACATATTGGAATATTCATTCACATGATTTTGAAAGGAAGGTTACATATGAACAGGGGAATGAAATTGCAGAACTAATTTATAAAAGGTATGTTGAGTTTGGTTATAAGCCCATAATTATAGAGGTGAAATCAGTAGAAGAAAGAATTAAAGAGATTATCTCAAATTTATAAAAAATTTGAGTATTTTTTATTTTACAGTATAATTTCGTATTATTAAATTGATAATTATATTAATGAACTTAGAACTAAGAATTGAATTTTTCCTATATAATTTTTATGGCTTGATTACGAGAATTCTTGCCTATTATTATGCAACCTTTGGGTTTGATGGACTAAGTCAAGTAAGCAATTTCTGGATTCAATCTATTTCTTCAGGTTTAAACAAACATTATTTTACTAGTCGAGCTGATGATTTTTGTATTGAGGATAACTCTCTAACACAATTTTTAGGCAAAAATTTTTTAATTGATCAGGTTGAAGAGGTAGATGTTAATATGTCATTTTCTCTGGATAGTGATGCTCTGCCAGTTGGGAGTACTCTAATGTATGCAGTATGCAGAAAAGATGAGAAGAGACTTAGAAATTCTTTTAGGAAACGAAAAAAAGGAAAAGAAGTTATTGGTTCAAAAGCTCCATATAACCCCTTATCAAGGGTTGGCTCATTTGTTGGAATAAAAGTTAACGGTAAAATAAATAATTTGTATAATGTTGGGAAAAAAAATATAAATTATAAAATGCTTTTTTATACAAGCCTTGTTAATCCTAGAGATTGGGTTTTAGTTGGTGATGAACTTTGGATATTAACAAACCCGAATATATTAGTCGTGAAGAAAAATGGTGATATTCAGAAGGTTTCAAATAAATTGTTTTCAGATCAACATTCGTTACGTTTACACTTAAATAAACAGCAAATTGTAATGACCTCAACTGGAAATGACACTATATTTCTTATAGATGTAATAACAAAAGAGATTGTTAGGAAATGGTCGGCTGTTGAGAACGGGTATAATCATGTACTTGGAAAGGAAAAAATAATGCTGTCATATAAAGATTCAGATGAAGACCCTCAAGTTCCTAAAGGATACAATCTTTTAAAAATTTCACAATTACAAGTGTTGAGGACACCAAGACAAATATTTCATCCGAATTCTGCAATATTTGATGATAAAGAAAGTAGTGGTGAGATTATATATTTTACAGCTTTTGGAAGTAAAACTGTGGATGATCAGGGAAAAATAGTAAACCAAAATGGAAGTGGAGGGAAAGTAATTGCTATAAAAGGGAATAATGAATTAGTCGATGTGATTACTGGTTTGAATAATCCTCATGGGTTAAGAAATATTGGTATTTTAGAAGGGAAAAGAATTTATATGTTGACGGAGTCCAGTATGGGAACGATAAATTTTTATTTAGAAGAAGAAATTTATAAATGGAAAATCCTTGGGAAAATCAATATCAACAAGGTCCCTGGAGTTAGATTTGAACCTGAATTACCATGGATAATGGATTGTGCGGTAAATATAAATAAGAAAACAGGAGATGTTATAATGAGCTTTTATGATGGTGAAAGATTAGGAATGCATATCTTAAGGTTGGCAAATAAAGGGAAATTATTGCAAAGATGGTTTATATCAACCTCTGAGAGTTCTTCAATACAGAGAGTAAGGGTATATTCCTAAATAACTTTGTGTTAAAATAATATTGGTAGGAATTTTTTATTTAGAGGTGGAAATATGAAAATATATTTTTTAGGTGCAGTTTCAGGGATGAGTAAGTTTGATGCTAGTTATAAAAAAATAATTAGTTTTTTAGAGTCAAGTGGACATAAGGTAGAGCATATGCATGTTACGGCTGTAACGATGGATGATATTCTTAAATATGATTGGGATAAGAATCATATTGATTACAATAAGATGTCAAAGAATATTAAGAATAGTGATATAGTTATAGCTGAAGTAAGTCATCCTACACTTAAAATTGGATATGAGATAGCTCTAGCTTTAGAAAATGAGGTGCCAGTTTTAGTTTTAAATAGTGATATAGGTGAAAAATCCAAGTTCCCATTGTTTTTGGGGTACCCAAAAGATAAGTTAATTCTAAAAAATTATGATGTAAATAACATGAAAGAGGTTTTGGAGAAGGGTATTGAAGAAATCTCACAACTAATGGATATCCGCTTCAACTTTTTTATCTCTCCAAAAATGAGTAAATTTTTAGATTGGATCTCAAAAGATAAAATGATTCCTAAAGCTGTTTTCTTACGAAAGTTGATTGAGCCAGAGATGGAAAAGGCTAAAGAATTTCCAGGGTAAAAAGCTAGAAAAGTTTG
>Ga0209702_10000985_pt1 | contig 58022 bp, 64 predicted proteins | sample FRY01_FD_187210 | JGI IMG/M metagenome (GOLD analysis project Ga0209702, IMG submission 187210) | Freshwater microbial communities from Lake Fryxell liftoff mats and glacier meltwater in Antarctica - FRY-01 (SPAdes) (version 2) | ecosystem: Environmental > Aquatic > Freshwater > Ice > Glacier...
GGTAACCCAAAAATAGGTGAAATATTTTTCTTAACCTTCGGATAGTTTTTGAAATATAGATTTCAAAAACTATCCGAAGGTTTATTTTAAACAAATCTAACCGTTGCATTTATTAATTGAATCTAAGAAGTAAAACAAATCAGAATATTTAGTTTTGTTTTTATTTAAGAAGAGCCGAATGTAATTTATTACACGAAATTTATAAAATACATTAAAACCTGTTCGTAATTTAAATAAATTATTGTGTTAAAAACCTTATTTTTACGAATAATTCTTTCTCAAAAAGAACAATCCTAACCAACGCAAAAACAGTAAATTCAGATTTCAATAATGGATAAACAAGTTAAAAAGGAAAAAGCAATCGAAGAAATCCTTTGGGATTCAGCCAATAAACTGCAGGGAACGGTAGAATCATCAGAATACAAATACTTAGTTTTGGGTTTAATATTTCTAAAATTTGCCAGCGATAAATTTGAAGAACGCCGCAAGGAACTCATTGAAGAGGGTAAAGAGAAATACCTCGAGATGAAGGAGTTTTATAATATGGAAAACATCTTCTTTCTACCCGAAGAATCCCGCTGGTCCTTTATTATGGTGAATTCAAAACAAAATGATATTGCCTTATAAACAGATACCGCTTTACACACCGTCGAAAAAAACATCACAGCTCTTAAAGGTGCTTTGCCAGACAATTACTTTTCTCGTTTGAATATGGATGTGAGTAAACTCGCGGCCTTGCTAGACACCATCAACAATATCGACACCATAAAAGACAAACAACAAGACATTGTAGGTCGTGTGTATGAATACTTTTTGAGCAAATTTGCTCTAGCCGAAGGAAAAGGGAAAGGTGAATTCTACACCCCAAAAAGCATTGTAAACCTGATTGCTGAAATGATTGAACCCTACAAAGGCGTGATTTATGATACTGCTTGTGATTCAGGTGGAATGTTTGTGCAGTTTATTAAATTTATAGAAAACCACCACGGAAACAAAAAAGAAATCTCCATTCACGGACAAGAATATACCGCTACAACTTATAAACTAGCTAAAATGAATCTCGCCATTCGGGGAATTGCAGCCAATTTGGGTGACGTTCCTACGGATACTTTTGGGCGTGACCAACATCCAGATTTAAAAGCCGATTACATGATGGCAAATCCTCCTTTTAACCAAAAAGATTGGAGAGCCAGTGACGAATTAGTAGATGATCCTCGCTGGAGAGGCTATGACGTACCTCCTACTAGCAATGCCAACTATGCTTGAATTTTGAATATGGTTAGCAAACTTTCTGATAATGGAGTGGCAGGATCTATCTTGGCAAACGGAGCTCTTTCTGGTGGTGGCGAAGAATATAAAATTAGACGCAAACTGATTGAAAATGATGTAATAGAAGCCATTGTCATTTTACCAAGGTCAATGTTTTATACGACTGATATTAGTGTGACGCTTTGGATTTTGAATAAAAACAAAAAAGCGAGAACGGCTCAATTACCCGATGAAACCCGAAACTATCGCAATAGAGCAAATGAAATCTTATTTCTAGACTTACGTGAAAAAGGGATTCCATTTGAAAAGAAATTTACCCAATTTTCAGAAGATAACATCACCGAAATAACGGCAGCATATCACAATTGGCAAGCTGATTTAGAAAAATATAAAAATGTTTCTGAATTTTGCTATGCAGCAACTTTAGAAGAAGTAAAAGCCAAAGATTTTTCATTAGTTCCTAGTAAGTATATTGCGTTGGTAAACCGTGATGAAAATATAGATTTTGATGATAAAATGAAAGTTCTTCCAACAGAAATTTCAGATTTATTACTGCAAGAAGCACAATCAAAAAATGATTTGCTATCCGTGTTTAATGAACTAGGTTTTCCTTTAAATAAGTAAGTTATGGCAGAAGATAAAATGTTGCTTTACCAAACCGATAAAAATACAATAAAGATAGAAACCCGTATTGAAAACGAAACCGTTTGGCTTACACAAGAACAAATGAGTGCGCTTTTTCAGCGAGAGCCAAGCGTGATTGCGAAGCACCTCAAAAATATTTTTGATGAAGCAGAGTTGGAAGAAAAAAGCAATGTGCAAATTTTGCACATTAGTGGTTCTGATTGTCCTGTTAAGTTTTACAATCTCGATGTCATTATTTCTGTAGGTTATCGTGTAAAAAGCGTTCAAGGAACTCGTTTTCGGCAGTGGGCAACGACTCGATTGAAAGAATACCTCATCAAAGGATTTACAATGAATGACGAGCTTTTGAAACAAGCCGGCGGTAATACTTATTTTGACGAATTATTAGCCCGCATTCGTGATATTCGTTCGTCTGAAAAAGTGTTTTGGCGCAAAGTGTTGGATATTTATGCAACCAGTATTGATTACAACCCTAAGCACGAAAATTCGGTTTTGTTTTTTTAAACCATTCAAAACAAAATGCATTGGGCAGCTCACGGGCATAAGGATGCTGAAGTGATTTTTAAAAGAATTGATGCCAACAAACCACATTTAGGATTGACTACTTTTAAAGGCGCAAAGCCTAGCCAACAAGAAGCTGAAATCGCTAAAAATTATTTGAATGAAGAAGAATTATACCTTTTGAATCGAATGGTAACCGCTTACTTAGAATTGGCAGAACTGCAAGCCTTGAACCGCAAACTAATGTCTATGAAAGATTGGATTTCAAGATTAGATGACTTTTTACAAATGACAGGAAACGAAATTTTGACCCACGCCGGCCAAATAAGCCACCAACAAGCACTGGAAAAAGCCAAAGCCGAATTTGAAAAATTTAAAACTTTGCACCAAAACGAACCTTCGCAAGCCGAAGAAGATTTTATCAAGCACATTGAATTAACCGCCAAACAACTCAAGAAAAATGGGAAGTAATTACAAATGATTAGGCGATTACATTCAATCCGTTGTAGGTCGAAATAAGGATTTAGAAAGTTTGCCACTTATGGGTTTAAGTGTATCTAAAGTTTTTTTTCCTACAATTGCAAATCATATCGGAACGGATAGATCAACATATAAAATAGTATGTAAAAATCAGTTTATCTCTATAACAGACACTTCTAGACGAGGAGATAAAATTGCGATAGCACTTAATGTAAAATATGATAAAGCCTACACTCCTTTTGAAGTTAAAATACCAATGAGCCTGATTCTGAATATTTAATGATGTGGTTTCGCAGACCCGAGTTTGACCGTTATGCCCGTTTTAAAAGCCACGGAAGCACAAGAGAAATTTTTGATTGGGAAGAAATGTGCAACACACTTTTGCCCATTCCTACTATTGAAAAGTAGCGTAAAATTTTAAAAGAATACCACGTCATTCAAAACCGCATCAACTTCAACAACCAGTTAATTAGCAAACTCGAAGAAACCGCACAGGCGATTTATAAACAATGGTTTGTGGATTTTGAGTTTCCAGATGAAAATGGTTTGGCTTACAAAAGTAATGATGGGGAAATGGTTTGGTGTGAAGAATTGGAGAAAGTTATTCCGAAAGGATGTGAAGTTGGAAATTTGTCATCAAATGCTAAATATTCTGCAAAAAGAATTGATATTGACAATCTTATTGCATCAAAATATATTTCGACTGAAAATATGCTTCAAAATAAAAAGGGAATTGCAGTTTCAAATGAAATACCAAATATTAATTCTGCAATTAAATTTGTACCCCAAGATATTTTAATTTCAAATATTAGACCTTATTTAAAAAAAATATGGTTTGCTGATTTTGAAGGTGGATGCTCAAATGATGTATTATGCATTGAAACTTTAAATACAAATATTCTTACCTTATCTATAACACTTTGGAGCAGGATTGTTTTTTTGATTATGTGATGGCACGAAGCAAAGGAACTAAAATGCCAAGAGGAGATAAACAATGGATAATGAATTTTAAAATTGCTATTCCAAATATTACAATATTAAATATGTATTCTGATTTTTCTGAAAATAATACAAATTTCAGAAAAGTAGTTGAATATGAAAATCAAAACCTTGAAGAATTAAAAGTGTTGTTACAATCAAAAATGAAGAAGGTTGAGGGTGAAATATTAGTATAAACAAAAGTAGATTTGACAAATTTTAAACTTCTTTTTTCAGATTATTTCAATATAAATAGATCCGTATCGGATGATTATATGGCGAAGATTGACAAAATTAAATTGCCAAATACAAAAATAAAACTGCTGCAAAAGGTATTGGCAAAAGCCATAGGTGATATTAAGAAAATAAACAAAATCACAGGGATTGATTTCTCCAAACGGCTACAATCAATCGTAGATAGATAGAACGAGCGCAAAGAGAGTGACGTTTTAAATAGTGAAAAGCTTGAGGAATTTACCGATGAAATTATTGACTTATACTACGCCCTAAAAAAAGAAAAAGAATCGTTCAAAGATTTAGGGATTGACATCGAAGAAAAAGCTTTTTATGATATTTTGAAAGCCTTGGCTAAAAAATACGATTTTGTATATCCGGAAGATAAACTAATCATTCTTGCGCAAAGAGTAAAAGATGTGGTTGATGACATCACAAAATACACCGATTGGAGGAAGCATGAAGACATCAAAGCAGAACTCAAAGCAGATTTAATAATCCTCTTGTCCGAAAATGGCTATCCTCCTGCGGATCGAGACGAAATTTTTAAGGAAATCTTTGAACAGGCGGAGAATTTTAAGAAGTATCAGAACTCTAAATAGGATACCACCATCTCATAAAATATTTAAAAAATAAAATCCACTAAATTGCGGTCAACCGATGGGTAATTCTCTAATTTTTATAAATTCGTGAGTTTCAAGTGGATTAAAATATCGCAAAACAATAGCATTTAGGTGAAATAGCACTTTATAAGTGTTTATAAAATTTTCTCACCTATTTGCTTCGCATTTTCATAAGTAAAATCTTTTTTTTTATCGGGGTAGATTCTGTTGCCGAAATATCTAATACCAATTATAATTGTTTTGTAGTCCGAAATGTTCTGTTGTAATGCCGATATAGTATGAAAATAGTCTAAATCATTAGACTATATTGAATACATAATCGGTATAACCTTCACAGAAATGACAAATAAACTTAAATTTGATTCGTTTTTCCATAACCTAATGACATTGTGTGCGCGCAATCCGCAAGTGAAGACTAACAAATATTTCTTTTTCAAATTACATTTTAAAAAATAAAATTTTCACAAACAATTATTTACAAAATAATCTTCGTTTTAATGGACTAAAAGATCCAAAGTCTAAAAAGGCAAAAAAATAATTTTCTGAAACTAATTTACAACAGAATAAAACCCGCTATAGAAGATTTGCTCACTTGCGAACTGTTTAAAATATTTTTACCCAAAAAACACCAACTCCCAAAATCCCCCCAACTTCGCCACAGAAGCTCCGTTAATAAATCAATTTTACAATCAAAACCAATAAAGTCCAGCTATTAAAACCTGTGAATCTTGCAACTTTTTATAAAAGTAATGTAAAACAATTCATAACGGAGAACCTCACCTTTACATAGTTGCAATTTTCAGCAAAGCGGCGGAAAAAACAAAAAACTATGAACAATATATTCAAAGGATTAATAGCGGGTTACGGTGCGAACAAGTTAGGAAGCGGTTGTTTTGGCACCATCATCGTTTTTGTGATTATTTGGCTGTTGTTGGGACAATGCAGTTAAAATTTAAATTCAATTTCATTAAAAATATCATTAACAATTTAATTAAAAACAATTATGAGTACAGGTAATGTAATATTAGGAACACTGGCAGGACTTGCCGTAGGCGGAATTTTGGGAATTCTATTTGCTCCAGAAAAAGGATCCGTAACACGTCAACAAATTATGGATAAAGGAAATGATTATGCAGATGAACTAAAATCAAAATACAACGAGTTTGCAGATTCCATAACAGAAAAAATTCAAAACGGAAAAGAATTTGCTCAAATGCTAACCGAAAATGGAAAAGCAGAGTTTGATGAAATAAAAAACGATGTCAATCATACTTCATCTAATTAAAATAAATAAACACATTATGACTGACAATACATCACCCATAGCAACGCTTTTTGAGCGGGCGGAAGATTACAGTAAAACAACCCTAAAATTGTTAAAGCTCAACGCCATAGATAAATCGGCTGATGTAATTTCATCTCTCGTGTCACGACTTGCAGTTATTATGACAGTTGTATTGTCAATCTTGATTATTAATATTGGCATAGCCTTGTGGATTGGAAAATTACTTGGCGATGCATTTTATGGTTTTTTTATAATCGGTGGATTTTATGCGATTCTTGCGATTCTTCTAGAGGTATTCCGTGACCAATGGATAAAATATCCGGTCAGCAATTCCATTATTAAACAAATATTGAAACCAAAAAAGGTATGAAAAATAAAAACGAAACAGATGCATTAAATGAATTGATTCTTTTTGAGGAAATCAAATGTGCTAATGAATTAGCACAACTCAAGGATCAATTTCATATTGCTTACGAAAGTATAAAACCGATTAACCTCGTAAAAAACTTATTTCATGAAGCAACTTCTTCATCCGAGATAAAAAATAATCTACTCAGCAATGTCATTGGTTTTGGTACAGGATTTCTTTCTAAAAAACTTTTGCTGGGCTCTAGCCATAACCCTATCAGAAAAGTATTTGGAACACTGTTTGAATTTGCAGTTGCCAATACGGTTTCAAAACATTCTGAAAACATTAAAACAATTGGAGGAAATCTCTTCAAACATTTTTTCAAAAAAAAGCAAGAACAAAACTAGGAGTAATCCTTAATTTGTTGCAAAAACAATTCTTTGATTGGAATTTAATTTATTAAAATTATTATGCCTTTTCGCTAATAAAAATAAAAACCAGCAGAAAATATAACCGACTTTCCCATTGTTACGTTTTGTTCCAACTTTAGTACTCTTAAACAAAAACGCCTAATTACTTGAAACTCTCTACTGGAAATTTTATACAAATTCAACCAAAAAAGTGCTACTTTTGCAGCATTTAAAAATTAAGACTCGCCGACTCCATTTTGGAGACCAATACCAAAATCAGGCAGTTTCTAAATCAATCTTATGGCATCAGGTTTTTTCGCTCTATTGGATGATATCGCAGCAATTATGGATGATGTTGCGGTAATGAGTAAAATTGCAGCAAAAAAAACTGCCGGTATTTTGGGCGACGATTTAGCCGTCAATGCCGAGAAAGCCTCTGGATTTATTTCTTCGAGAGAAATCCCCGTTTTATGGGCCATTGCAAAAGGTTCATTCCTCAATAAATTAATCATTCTTCCCATTGCCTTTCTTTTAAGTGCTTTTTTGCCTTTGGCAATCATTATTATTTTGATACTTGGCGGACTTTTTTTGGCTTATGAAGGTGCCGAAAAAATATACGAATACTTCTTTCCCCACAAGCATATCACAACCGAAATTATCGTGAAAGATTTTACTGAAGCCGAAATTTTGGCTATTGAAAAAGTCAAAATAAAATCAGCCATAGTAACCGATTTTATTTTGTCGGTAGAAATTGTAATTATTGCGTTAGGCACCGTTATTGGAAAACCCATTAGCTCACAAATTGCCGTAGTTTCGATAATTGCAATACTGGCGACCATTGGTGTCTATGGTATTGTGGCCTTAATTGTTCGAATGGACGAACTGGGTTTCAGACTTATTGCATTGAGTACTCGAGAACGTAGTTGGTCAAAAACTATAGGAAATATGCTCGTGCAAGCCTTACCCAAAGTCATCAAAAGTCTATCCGTTATTGGTACAATCGCTTTGATTCTTGTAGCTGGCGGTATCTTTGTGCATAATATTGATTTTCTACATCATTTATTTCCACAATTGCCTTCGATTGTAAAAGAATTTAGTTTTGGACTAATCTTTGGATTACTGGTTTTAGGAATAGTAAACCTGTTCAAATTGATTGTCAGAAAAAAACCTTAAAAACATTCTAATTACATTATTTTCTACTCCTTAAAATTTCATTATTTTTGCATTCTAAATATTTTGCCTTATGCCAAATAAAAAATACAAAATAGCGGTTATTCAATTGAATCTGAATGATGTTGCCGAAAACAACCTGAAAAAATGCGTGTCTTGGGTTCGTGATGCTGCCAGTCAAGGTGCGGAAGTGATTTCGTTACCCGAATTATACAGCAGTCATTATTTTTGTCAAAGTGAAGATGTGGATAATTTTGCTTTAGCAGAACCCTTACACAGCACTTCGTTTATTGCTTTTAGCGCTTTGGCAAAAGAATTGGGAGTGGTCATTATCGTTCCTTTCTTCGAAAAAAGAATGGCAGGAATTTACCATAACAGCGCTTATATCATTGATACCGATGGATCCGAAGCAGGATTGTATCGAAAAATGCACATTCCAGACGACCCTCATTTTTATGAAAAATTCTATTTCACTCCTGGTGATTTGGGTTTCAAGGCCTTCCCTACTCAAAAAGGAAAAATTGGAACGCTTATTTGTTGGGATCAATGGTTTCCCGAAGCCGCTCGTTTGACCGCTTTACAAGGTGCTGATGTGTTGTTTTATCCAACAGCCATCGGTTGGCATCCATTGGAAAAAGAAGAATACGGCGAAAACCAACACGGAGCTTGGATGAACGTAATGAAAGGTCACGCTGTAGCGAATGGTGTTTATGTTGCCGCTGCAAATAGAATTGGATTGGAACAATATATTAAAGGAACTGCCGGAATCCAATTTTGGGGTTCTTCTTTCATCGCTGGGCCACAAGGCGAAATTTTGGCGCAAGCCTCACACGATAAAGAAGAAATCCTGATTGCCGAAGTGGATTTGGATTTACAAGAAAATGTGCGTCAGAATTGGCCTTTCTTTAGAGATAGACGTATTGATGCTTTTGGGGATATTACAAAAAGAGCGATTGATTGATAATAAAACTTTTTCTGTTATTAATAATTTAGAGTCTAGCTAAAAAAACAGCAATATGAGAACATTCCTTTTCGCGTGGAATCCTAAAAAATGGAATTGGACAACTCTTGAACAGAGCATCGATCAAATTGAACAAACAGGTCGAGCGACAGAAAAATGGAGTGTAATAAGTCATAAAAAAATACAACCAGGTGACAGGGCATTTTTAATGCGACTTGGAGAAGAACCAAAAGGAATAATGGCTGCTGATTTTGTGTCAACAACACCATTTCTATCAAAGCATTGGAGCGGGGAAGACAAATTGGTGAATCGTGTAGTGATTGACTTTGAAGCAATTTTAAACCCTGAAAAAGAACCAATCCTAAACATTGAAATTCTAAATCTAGGGAATTTAGCAAAAGTTAATTGGACACCACAATCTTCTGGAATTGAGATTAACCCCGAAGTTACGTACGAATTAGAAGCTGTATGGTTTAATTTTTTGACAACTCAAGAAATCAGATATAATCCGTTCAGAGAAACCGAAAAGAACGAACAGAAAGTTTATACAGAAGGAACACCAAATCAAGTTCTGATAACTAAATATGAACGAAATCCATTTGCCAGAAAGACTTGTATTGAACATTATGGACTTTTATGTTCTGTTTGCGAATTTGACTTTAAAGAAAAATATGGAGAACTAGGTAATGGATTTATCCACGTTCACCATTTAAAACAAGTCGCTGACATTAAAAAACAATATAATATTGACCCAATAAAAGATTTAACACCTGTTTGCCCGAACTGCCACGCAATGATTCATAAGCGAAAAGAACCTTATACAATTGACGAACTAAAAGAAAAAATAAAATCTGCAAGTAATAGATAAGGTTCGTTAGTGCATAATTGGATTTATCTTTTTAATCGTATTTTTATTCAATAGAAAATACTCACTTTACAATTCGCCGACCTTAAATATATCAAATAAGAATACTTATTTTCAATCGAAATAAAAATTTAAAATTTCACTATGAACAACAGAAGATTCCCAGCCGAATGGGAAAAACAATCAGGAATTTTATTGTGTTTTCCGCACAATGGCAACGATTGGCCTGGAAAATACGAAGCCATACAATGGGCTTTTGTGGAATTCATCAAAAAAGTAGCCGCTGTCGAACCAGTTTTTATAGTCGTTGCGGATGAAAAACTAAAGCAAAAAGTTTCAGGAATGCTAGAAACTGCTCACGTAAAATTGGCAAACGTTTCTTTCATTATTCATAAAACCAACAGAAGCTGGATGCGCGATTCGGGTCCAATTATCGTTCAAAACGGAAACCAAAGAGAAGCTTTGAATTTCAATTTTAATGGTTGGGCAAAATACAAGAACATCAATTTAGACAAAAACGTTCCTGCTAAAGTAGGTGAATTTCTAAAACTTCCTGTTGAACAAGTGGTTTACAATGGAAAACCCGTAATTGTAGAAGGCGGAGCGATTGACAGCAACGGAAAAGGTACTTTACTCACTTCGGAAGAATGCTTGATGCATCCAACAATTCAGGTTCGAAATCCTAATTTTACAAAAGCCGATTACGAAGCCGTTTTCAAAGAATATTTAGGAATTACCAACGTTATTTGGTTGGGCAACGGAATCGAAGGCGATGATACGCATGGACATATTGACGATTTATGCCGATTTATAAACGAAGATACCATCATTACCATTGTAGAAAAAGATACAAAAGACAACAATTACAAACCGTTGCAAGACAATTTAAAACGTTTGCAAAATGCCACATTAGAAAATGGCTTATCTCCAAAAATAGTAGAATTGCCAATGCCAAAACGCATCGATTTTGACGGATTGCGATTGCCTGCTAGTTATGCTAATTTCCTGATTTTGAATAACTGTGTTTTAGTTCCAACTTTCAACGACAGCAACGATAGAATAGCATTAAACATCATTGCTGATTGTTTCCCAGATAGAGAAATCATCGGAATTAACGCAATCGATTTGATTTGGGGTTTTGGAACATTGCATTGTTTGAGTCAGCAAATCCCGGAATAAAAATTCATAAAAGTTAGAATTTTACCTAAAAAAACACCAACAATTAAATTCGTTGGTGTTTCTATTTTTAAGACTAATTTTAATTATTTTTCTCTTGTGAAAGGGATTTTTTGACCATTGGGCAAAATCATTTCAAATCCATTTTTGCTTTCATTGAATTGAAATTTGATATCCACTTCATTAGTTTTCAAAGTGTTATTTCCAACAAATTCTACCGGAAAAGTGGGGTAATCTGTCATTTCAACATTTATGACGCCTCTTTTCTTTGTTAAAACAATTTTTAATGGACTATATTTATTAGAAAAAGTCCCCAAGTAAACATCCAGATTTTCATCTTTTTCAATGATTCCAGCAGCCGAAGTCCAACTGTTGTTACTTTCATTGCTATCTGGAAAGACATGATCTGGATCGATATTAATACTTTCGATTTCTTCGGTAGCATTATGTTTAAAAGTCCATTCTTTATTTCTTTGCCAAATTTCCACTGGCAATTTGACACGGCTGACTTTTCCACTTTTAGTTTTCACGTCTAAAACCACCGGCATTGCCATTTTTTCGAAATTTTCAATCGTGATGTAAACCCCTGATTTAGGATTGTTATCCACGTATTTTATGGAAGTAACGCCTTGATCCAAACGCCAATTATTAACAAACCAACCTCTCCAAAACCAACTCAAATCTTCGCCTGAAACATTTTCGATAGTTCTGAAAAAATCATCAGGAGCAGGATGTTTGAATGCCCAACGTTCCACATAAGTTCTAAAAGCCAAATCGAAACGCTCTGCACCTAAAATATGATCTCGCAAAATGACTAATCCAACGCCCGGTTTTGAATACCCTAAAGTCCCAATATTAGCTTCTTTCATATTATCTGGAGAACTCATTATTGGCTCTAGATTGACATTTGTGTATTTTTCTGCATCCTTATGCAAGTCGGCAACATTTTCTTTATACTCGCCTTTATTAAAATCGACTGAGCTTAATGAATTGATAAAAGTATTGAATCCTTCATCCATCCAAGCAAATAAACGTTCGTTTGAACCCACAATCATAGGAAACCAAATATGCCCAAACTCATGATCCGTAACACCCCATAAATCTGCTCCTTTTGATTTCCAATCGCAAAAAACAATTCCAGGATATTCCATTCCGCCAACAATTCCGGCAACGTTTATTGCTGTAGGATATGGATATTCAAACCATCTTTTTGAATAGTTTTCGATAGAGGTTTTAGTGTATTCCGTAGAACGTCCCCAAGCTTCATTACCGCCACTTTCTATTGGATAAGCAGAAATCGCCATTGATTTTTTTCCGCTTGGCAAATTAATTCTTGCAGCATCCAAAACAAATGCGGCTGACGATGCCCAAGAAACATCCCGAGAATTTTTTATTTTAAAATGCCAAGTTTTATTTGATTTTGCAATAGTATTGGCCGCAGTCAAAACTTCATCAGCAGAACGAATCAAGATTGTTTTATCACTTTGTGAAGCTTGGGAAAAACGCTTTTGCTGTTCCACCGAATATACTTCAGTAGGGTTTACCAATTCTCCAGAACAAACCACAAAATGATTGGACGGAGCCGAAATTCTTACATCAAAATCGCCGTATTCTAAATAAAATTCCGATGCCCCAAGATAGGGATTCGTGTTCCAACCTCTCAAGTCATCATAGACGCACATTCGAGGATACCATTGTGCAACGGTGAAAATCTTGCCATTTTGGGTTTCCAATACTCCCATTCGATCAGAACCTTCGTTAGGAGAAGTGAAAGAAAAATCAATTTTAACGGTAACGATTCCACCCTTTGATTTCAGCTCTTGAGGAAGAAAAACCTGCATTCTAGTATCGTTAATGGAGTACTTGACTTCTTTCTCCGTCGCAATTCCTTTGCTTGTAGAGACAACTTTTACAGATTTAATTTTGTGACCACCGTCAAAAATTTGACCTTGAGCACCATTTCTACTACCATTTATTGGAATAATAGCATTGCCGCGAGAATCTTGTTTAAAAAGATTTTGGTCTAAATACATCCACAAGAACGACATCGTGTCCGGACTATTGTTGGTATAGGTTATTATGCTTGTTCCAACAATTTCGTTGTTTGTCTCATTTAATTTTGCAGATAATTTATAATCAGCCCTATTTTGCCAATAGGCAAATCCCGGTTGACCACTTGCAGAACGGGTATTTGTTCCATCTTTTGAATAAAAAAAGGGAGCAAAAGCATCGTGATAATCGTACTTTGAAATTGGTTTAGCAGAAGCTGAAACTGGAATTTGTTGTGACCAAAGAGATGAAATTCCTAATAACAAAGATAATTGCAGTATTATTTTTCGACGAATATTTTTCATTTAATAAATTTTGTGCAACAAATTAATGAAAAATAATCTTGACACTGAAAATAAATATAAAAATTTGACAAAGTTTTAGCAATACTACAATTTGCAATGTTTTATTACTTAGAATAAAATTTATGAAATATATTTACAACTCCTAGATTATAAACTAAAATTAGCAATTATTTTGACTATAACAATTTCAAACTCGAATCTCACGGCTCAAATAAATCACTTTGGAGCTGAATTATTTTCTTTAAAAAATAGCGAAAATAAAGAATATATTTGGGAAGGAAATCCAGCGTTTTGGGGAAAGCATTCTCCTGTTTTGTTTCCAATTGTTGGGACGTTAAAAAATAATTCATTCCAATTTAAAGATTCTGAATATCATTTGTCAAGACATGGTTTTGCCAGAGATATGGAATTTGAATTAATCAAAAAATCTGAAAATAGTGCTACATTTTCGTTGATTTCAACAATTGAAACCAAGAAAGTGTATCCTTTTGATTTTGAATTGCAAATTTGTTATGCATTGGATGAAAACAAATTGAACATTGACTACAAGGTGATTAATAAAAATGATTCAATAATGCCTTTTTCTATTGGAGCACATCCTGCTTTTGCACTGCCAAAACCATTTGAAGAGTACTCTTTAGACTTTGAATATATTGAGACTTTGATGAGTTATGAACTTGAAAATGATTTGCTTTCGGATAAATTTTCAACTATCGAAATGATTGAAAATCAAGTTCCGCTTAGTTATTCATTGTTTGAAAAAGACGCTTTGATTTTTAAGAAATTAGACTCTAAAAGCATTACGATTTTAGAAAACAAAAAACCATTGCTTCGGGTTCGATTTGATACTTTTCCAAATCTAGGAATTTGGACAAAAAGCAATGCTCCCTTTTTGTGTATTGAACCTTGGCTTGGTTATTCGGACACGGTTCATTCATCAGGAAACATTTTAGAAAAAGAAGGCGTTCAACTTTTGGAAGCCAAAAAATCATTGCAATGTAATTTTACTATCGAAATTTTATAAGATATGTTAGAAATAAATTTTACTCCATTTCCCAATCTTGAAACCGAGCGTTTGTATTTGCGTCGCGTTGAAAAGGAAGATGTAAACGAGATTTTCGATCTTCGATCTGATAAAGAAACGATGAAATACATTCCCAGACCACTAGTAAAAACTGAAGAAGAAGCATTGGCACATATAGCAATGATTGATGAGAAAATTGAAACCAACGAAGGAATAAATTGGGCAATTACTTTAAAAAACCACTCAAAACTTATAGGTCTCATAGGTCATTATCGAATAAAACCAGAACATTTTCGTGCGGAAATTGGCTATATGTTGCTTCCAGAATATCACGGAAAAGGCATAATCACGGAGGCAATTAAAGAAACCGTAAAATATGGTTTTGAAATTATGAAACTACATTCGATTGAAGCCGTCATTGATCCTAAGAATTTAGCTTCTGAAAGTGTCTTGCAAAAATGTGGTTTTGTTAAGGAAGCCCATTTAAAAGAAAATGAATATTTTGAAGGCAGATTTTGGGATAGTGTTATCTATTCTATTTTGAATAAATATTAATTCTACTACATTTTTTACAATTATCTCTATATTTACCGCCGAAACCAATTCAATATTATATGGTTCAAAAAATATTTTATGAAAAAACTACTTCTATTTGCCTTTCTATTTATTTCCATTTGTTCTCAATCACAAACTTATATCAAAGGTAATGCTATAACGGCATTGGTATTAGTTCCAAATATTGGAATAGAAACCAGCATTGGTCAAAAATTTACTTTCCAGGCTGACATTATGGCTTCTTTTTGGAATTCATTTGATGGACACCATCCAATGGAATTTTATTCTTTAATTACTGAAGTTCGCTATCATTTTAACGAAAAATACAATGGTTTTTATTTTGGTGTGCATGCAGGAGCAGATCGGTATAAAATTCAAAAATGGAATTACTGGGGTACAAATCTATACGAAGATGGATTTGGATACAAATTTGGTGCAACATTAGGTTATGAAAAAAAAATAAATGACCGATTTATGCTTGATTTCTTTGTAGGAGGTGGTTGGCATCAAGGTTATTATCATGGATACTATAATGACGGAACACCTGGAAGATATGATAAAGCTGATAATTGGAATAAAAGTGGAGACTGGTTACCGTACAGAGGTGGAATAATGGTTTCCTATCGATTAAATTAAACTCTAAATTTTGGAGCTGTTTTTACGTACAATTCCTCGACCTTTTTTCTTGCCCAATCCGTTTTTCGCAAGAAAGTTAAACTCGATTTAATGCTGGGATTATCTGTAAAACATTTGATTTTTACCAATTCGCTTAAAGTATCAAAACCATAGTAATCAACTAGCTGTTCTAGTATTCGTTGAAGCGTAATTCCGTGAAGCTGGTTATTAATTTGATTTTGCATCAGATGATTTTTATATATTAAACTAAAAAAAGACCATACATTAAAAAGTATGGTCTTTTGTGCAAAATTAATAAAATGAAAGTAAATAAAGCAATTTTAAATAAAGGTTTAATTTTCAATCCTAATTACAGCTTTCTTTACTTAAAATGAATTTATTAAATTTATTTTAAGTGCAAATTAAAAAAAGAATTTAAAACCAACCGAAATCGGCGAAATCAAGTTAGGCATACTTCCGCCTAAAGCACCATTATAAGTTGATTCTACAGTAGCAACATGAGCTAATGAAAAATTAGTTACAGTTGTTGATGTTCCTGATTTTGGGTCTAATGTTGTTGAAGTAAAATTTGCCAAATCATAAGAGAATTCAACTGAAAAGTTTTTTGATATAAAAAAATCAAAACCACCAGAAACAGCTAAACCTAATTGGCTCACTTTTAAATCACTTTCCTTTTCTTTCCCAGAAATTATTGGTGCAGCTAATTGACCAAAGAAGTATAAACTTCCTGCAACATTCCAATATTTTCTTACTAATGGTTGTACAACAATTAAGCCAGTGTTTGCTAATGTTGTTGAGGCATTTTCAGATTTCACGTTCACATAACCGATACCGGCACCAATTGCTACAGAAGGAGAAATAAAATTACCTACTATTGGCAATATTGTAAAATTTGTGCTTTTTACATCTCCTATTTTAGTTTGTTGGTACCCTAATTGAGACGTTGCAAACCATACTCCCTGAAGTCCTTTGCTTTTTTCTTGAGCATTAACGGTCAAGCTTAAAATTGCCAAAGCCGCTACTAATAAAATTTTTTTCATTTTGTTTTTGTTTTTGTTTAATTAATTAATTAAACAAACGTAATCTCATACTCCCCATTAAAACCTGATATTTATCATGTTTTTCTTATTTATTCTGATTATTAATTATTTAATGTTTCGAATTTTTCTTTTTTTAGTATACTTTTGGTGTCCCATGCTAAAAACAATCAACATACTCAATAAAAGAGCTCGATTCGATTATGAAATAATCGAAAAATTCACTGCCGGAATCGTCTTGGCTGGAACCGAAATAAAATCTATTAGGTTAGGAAAAGCCAATATTACCGAGAGTTTCTGTGAATTCAGCGGGACTGAGCTTTTTGCAATAAATACTTATATTGAAGAATATGCTTTTGGAAATCAATTTAACCACAAAGCCAGAAGCGAACGCAAACTGTTGCTAAACAAAAGAGAACTAAAAGGATTAGCCAGAAGCGTTCAGGCCAAAGGACTTACAATCGTACCATTAAAATTGTTTACCAATGAAAAAGGTATGGCAAAACTCGAAATAGGGCTTTGCAAAGGGAAAAAAACCTACGATAAACGCGAATCTCTAAAAGAACAGGATACTAAACGAGATCTTGACAGAATCAAAAAATCATTTTAAATTAAAAAGGTTAAAAATAGTTTGGATATTTTTTTATTGAAATTTTAGGACTAAATTTGTCAAGACTACTAAAAACATTCTAAAAATGAAAACACTACTCAAAAATGCAAGAGAGCAAAAAGGGCTCAAGACGAGAGAAGTGGCTCAACTTTTAGGAATCGACCAAGCTTTAATCAGCAAGTTCGAAAATGGTTCTAGAAAACCAACCAAAGATCAAGTGGTCAAATTAGCTTCTTTACTAGGAATCGACTTTGAAACCTTAATGATTGCTTGGCTCAAAGAAAAAATTATTTATGAAATAGGTCAAGATGAATTTGCCCTAAAAGCAATAAATATGGTTCGCGAAGAGATGGAAAACACCTATGTTACCGTCAAAAAATCACTGTCTAAAAACTTGCTGTCCATTCTTGAAGAAATAGATGTATTAAAGTCTAAACTTGACAAATTTCGACAATTTGATAATTTTAAAATTGCTCAAGCTTTAGAACTAGAGTACACCTTTGAAAGCAACCGCATCGAAGGTAATACGCTTACTCTACGTGAAACTGATTTAGTCATCAACGAAGGTTTGACCATTTCTGGAAAAAGTATGCGAGAACATCTGGAAGCTATTAATCATCATGAAGCTATTGCATACATCAAACATTTAGTGGAGAAAAACGCTTCCTTCTATGAGCGAGAAGTTTTGTCTATTCATAACTTGATTTTGCGTGGCATTATGCCCGAAGATGCAGGACGTTATCGCCGCGTTCAAGTGATGATAAAAGGGAGTTCGTTTATGCCGCCTCAACCTTTTATGGTTTCCAAAGAAATGGAAGATTTCTTTATTTGGTATGAAACCAATAAAAACAGCGTGCATCCAATAGTTCTAGCAGCAGAACTTCACGAGCGTTTAGTGACCATTCATCCTTTTGTTGATGGAAATGGAAGAACTTCCCGTTTGGTAATGAACCTTATCTTATTGCAAAACGGCTTTGTAATTGCCAACATAAAAGGCGATTATGACAGTAGAATGCACTATTATAATGCGCTGGAAATCGCTCAATCCAAAAACAATAAAGAAGATTTTCTTATGTTTATTGCTCAAATTGAGAAAGAAAATTTAGTCCGATATCTTGAAATTATTGGTCAATAAAATCCATTTTCAACTCCCTTATCTTTGGAATGGTTGGGGATGGGATTTAATTTTTATTTTCTAACAACGGCACAAATTTAAAATCTCCAAACTCGTGTTTCTCAAATTGGGTTTCATTCTTTCGGATTAACAAGGTCATAATTTGTTTTTCTTCACCAAGTGGTATGACTAACCTTCCTCCTATTTTAAGTTGTGCCATCAAAGCTTGCGGAATTATTGGCGCACCAGCCGTAACGATAATACTATCAAAAGGAGCATAATTGGGCAAACCTTTATAACCGTCACCAAAAGAAAGATGTTTGGGTCTGATACCTAATTTTGGCAACAAGGCCGATGTTTGTTTAAATAATTCATTTTGTCTTTCGACACTAAAAACTTTTGCTCCCATCAAACACAGTACTGCGGTTTGATAACCTGAACCAGTTCCTATTTCGAGGATTTTGTGATCTTTCTTCACCTCCAATAATTGACTTTGAAAAGCCACCGTATAAGGTTGCGAAATGGTTTGTCCTGCTCCAATGGGAAAAGCTTTATCCTGATAGGCATAATCTGCAAAGCTGGAATTTAAAAAAAGATGTCTTGGGATTTTATTGATTGCCTCCAAAACATTTTTATCTACAATTCCTTTCTCTTTCAAAAGGGTTACTAACTGATTGCGAAGTCCTTGATGTTTGGAAGTATCTTTCAAAATTTGGAATGGTTTATTTTGGTAAAAATAAGAAAGTAATTGCTATTTTAAATCTTGAATTTTAAATTTTAAATACATAAATAATTATCGATTAAAAATTATCAATTGTTATTTAATTGCTATTTTTGTTAAAAATACATTTTATGTTAAAAGTCGGCGTTTTAGGTGCTGGTCATCTTGGAAAAATACATTTGCGATTATTACAACAATCCGAAAAATATGAATTGGTTGGTTTTTATGATGAAAACCAAGAAAACGGAGAGAAAGTTGCTAAAGAATTTGGTTACAAACAGTTCTCTACAATAGCCAGTTTAATCCACGCTGTTGACGTGATTGACATTGTAACACCCACACTTTCCCATTACAAGTGCGCCAAAGTTTCCATTAAATCAGGCAAACACGTCTTCATAGAAAAACCTATTTCAAATACGGTTGCCGAAGCCGAAGAAATTATTGTCTTGTCCCAAGAATACAATGTAAAAGGTCAAGTAGGTCACGTCGAAAGGTTCAATCCTGCATTCAAGGCTACCAAAGATATGATTGAAAATCCAATGTTTATAGAAACCCATCGTTTAGCCGAATTTAATCCTCGGGGCACTGATGTTCCCGTGGTTTTAGACTTGATGATTCACGATATAGATGCTATTTTGAGCGTGGTCAATTCGAAAGTAAAAGAAATTCACGCCAGCGGAGTTTCAGTAATTAGTGATACTCCAGATATTGCTAATGCTCGAATCGAGTTCGAAAATGGATGTGTTGCGAATTTAACTGCAAGTAGAATTTCCTTAAAAAATATGCGTAAATCACGTTTCTTCCAGAAAGATGCTTATATCTCAGTCGATTTCTTGGAGAAAAAATGTGAGGTCGTAAAAATGAAAGATGCTCCTAAAATTCCAGGAGATTTTGATATAATTCTACAAAATGCCGAAGGTGTAAAAAAACAAATCTACTTTTCTAATCCCGATGTGGAGCAAAACAACGCCATCTTGGACGAATTGGAATCCTTTGCCGATGCCATAAACAACGACACAACTCCAATTGTTACTTTGGAACAAGCAACGGAAGCTTTAAGAGTTGCTTACCAAATTATTGATTGTTTTAAAGCCCCTTAATCCTCAAAGAGGGAACTAGCAACTGGCTTTAAACTTAAAAATTATATAAATCAAATTAACTAAAACCCTATTTACCCTTAATAGGAATTCCCCTTTCAGGGGTTAGGGGGCTTAATATGAAAATAATAGCCGTAATCGGAGCAGGAACAATGGGCAATGGTATTGCACATACTTTTGCCCAAAGTGGTTTCGCCGTAAAATTGATTGATGTTTCCGAAAAATCATTGGATAAAGGAATGGCAACTATTGCTGCAAATTTAGATCGAATGGTAGGCAAAGGAACCATTACCGAGGAAGACAAATTCAAAACCATCAACAATATCATCACGTATACCGACATTAAAGATGGTGTTGTAGGCGTGGATTTAGTTGTTGAAGCTGCCACTGAAAATGTGGAATTAAAGCTAAATATTTTCAAACAATTGAACGAAGTTTGCTCTCACAACACGATTTTAGCAACGAATACTTCTTCTATTTCTATCACGCAAATTGGTGCTGTTGTGGCTCATCCAGAACGCGTTATAGGAATGCATTTTATGAATCCTGTGCCGATTATGAAATTGGTCGAAATCATTCGAGGTTACAATACCAGCGATGAGGTGACAAAAACCATTATGACTTTATCCGAAAAACTGGGTAAAACTCCCGTTGAAGTCAACGATTATCCCGGTTTTGTAGCCAATAGAATTTTGATGCCAATGCTAAACGAAGCCGTCGAAACGCTGTACAATAAAGTTGCCGGAGTTTATGAAATTGATACCGTAATGAAACTTGGAATGGGACATCCAATGGGCCCTTTGCAATTAGCCGATTTTATTGGACTTGATGTATGTTTAGCAATTCTTAATGTAATGTATGACGGTTTCAAAAACCCGAAATACGCTCCTTGTCCATTATTGGTCAATATGGTTCGCGCTGGCAAATTAGGAGTGAAATCGGGTGAAGGTTTTTATGATTACAGTGAAAGTAAAAAAGCAGAGAAAATCTCGAAACAGTTTGTTACTTCTAGCTCATTTTAGAATATGATAACATTTGAAACTGAATATAAAAGTTTTTATCAACGCCTTTTAAACTTAAATAATTTTTCTTTTTTAACATTGTTCATATTTTACTCTTTTCTAATTTTTAATTTTAAACTTTTAAGCCATTATTCAATAATGATTGAAGTGCTTATTTCGATTATTTTAATTAAATTCATTATTTCTAAAAGTAAAACCAATATTCACATAATCTCATTTAATGAAAATAACATTACTTTTGATGGAGAAACTTTCAATAAAAAATGGAAAAAATCAATCAATATAAAAGAAACTAAAATAGTTCTAAAAAGTTTGGCTTCTCGAAGAGGAATTTGTAGTGTGATTTTTTATTTGAAATTTAAAAATGACAAAGAGACCTTTATTATAAATTCATTTGAGACCTATTCTGATGAAGAAATATTAGAAATTTTTAATGAGTTTAAAAAACTCAAGGAAGAAAAAATAATTTTAGACGAAAGACTTGTAATATATCGAATTCAAGAAAAAATAGAAAAATGTCCATTCAACAAAAACTCCTCAAAATAAAATCCTCTTTACCTGAAAATGTAACCCTTGTTGCCGTTTCTAAAACCAAGCCCATTCCCGATTTGATGGAAGCCTACGATGCAGGCCAACGCATTTTTGGCGAAAACAAAATCCAGGAAATGACAGAGAAATGGGAAGCAATGCCAAAAGACATTGAATGGCACATGATTGGTCACGTTCAAACGAATAAAGTCAAATTTATGGCGCCTTTCGTGAGTTTGATTCACGGTGTGGATAGTTTGAAATTATTGGAAGAAATTAACAAACAAGCCAAAAAAAACAATAGAATTATTGATTGCCTATTGCAAATTTATATTGCAGAGGAAGAAACAAAATTTGGTTTGGATGAAAAAGAACTCAATGAGATTCTGGCTTCTTCTACATTTCAAGAAATGAAAAACATTCGAATTGTAGGATTAATGGGAATGGCGACTTTTACAGAGAATCAAACCCAAATAAAGAAAGAATTCACCAATTTGAAATCGATTTTTGATAAATTATATAGTAGAGACGCGATTAATCGCGTCTCTACATTGTCAATGGGAATGTCTGGCGATTACCAACTCGCAATTGAATACGGTAGTACAATGGTTCGAATAGGAAGTAGTATCTTTGGGGGGCGATAAAAGCCCCCTAACCCCTAAAGGGGGAATCAAATTATATGGAAAAATATATTTTTATTAACGTTTATAATTCCCCCTTCGGGAGCTAGGTGGCTTATGTACGCAATACTCGATATAGAAACCACTGGAGGACAATTCAACGAAGAAGGAATTACGGAAATTGCCATTTATAAATTTGACGGCCACGAAATCGTGGATCAATTCATTAGCTTGGTCAATCCCGAAATTCCGATTCAGCCATTTGTAGTGAAATTAACAGGCATCAATAATGCGATGTTGTGCTCGGCTCCAAAGTTTTTTGAAGTGGCCAAACGCATTATCGAAATGACGAACGATTGTGTTCTTGTAGCGCACAATGCCGATTTTGATTATCGAATTCTTCGCACCGAATTCCGCCGTTTTGGATATAATTTTAATGTAAAAACACTTTGTACAGTCGAATTATCCAAAAAATTATTGCCCGAGCAACCTTCGCATAGTTTAGGGAAATTAGTTCGTGCACTAGGAATTCCAATGGCTGACAGACATCGTGCCAATGGAGACGCTATGGCCACAGTAAAACTCTTTAAATTGTTACTTGAAAAAGACGTTGAAAAAACAATTGTGACAGCGTTAATCAAAACTGAAATCGAAAAAGGAATTGCACCAAAATTATTAGATATTCTACAAAACATACCTTCTAAAACTGGCGTTTATTATATCCATAATGACAAAAGCAACCTGATTTATATCGGTAAAAGCCGCAACATTAAAAAGAGAATTAATCAGCATTTTACGGGGAATACAGCAAAATGCAAAAAGATTCAAAATGAAGTTTTTACAATAACGTACGAAGAAACCGGCAGCGAACTTATTGCTTTATTAAAGGAAAGTGAAGAAATAAAAATTCACAAACCAATACTAAATCGTGCCCAACGAAAAAGTATCTTCCAATTGGCTTTATACGTCGAAAGCGACAACAAAGGCTACCTGAACCTCAAGATTCAAAAATTCGATGGAAGAAAAAAGGAAATAACTTCATTTTCTTCTCTTCAAGAAGCCAAAAATACCGTTTTTCAAATTACGGCAAAGTACCAATTGTGTCAAAAACTAACCGGATTATACCAAACCAAAAAGGAATGTTTCCAATACGGAATCAAAGAATGTGATGGCGCTTGTATCGGCACTGTTTCGGCCGAGGAATACAATAACAGAATCAACAAATTTCTTGGGGAATGGAATTACAAAACCCAAAACATGATTGTTATCGATAAAGGACGAACGATTAGCGAACGATCAGCAGTACTTATAGAAAATGGTATTTACAAAGGTTATGCATTTTATGAGTTGAATTATCAAATTACAAATCCCGCGATACTTAATAATATTCTAATTCCGATGCAAAACAATCGGGATGCCAAAAACATTATTCAAAGCTTTATGCGAAAGTCAAAAACAATCAAGATTATAAATTTTTAATTTATATTTGGCAATATGCGCAAACCAAAATCAAAACTCAACATCCTCAGACAACGAATCCATAGTGTAGTTTATGGAACAGACACTGTAGCAGGAAGATTATTTGACCTGATTCTTTTAGGCCTAATTCTATTGAGCGTCTTTTTAGTTATGCTCGAAACTGTAAAAGGATTTGATGAAAAATACCACGAATTACTCATTCTTCTCGAATGGATTATCACTGGTTTTTTCACCCTTGAATACCTACTTCGAATCGCGACCACAAATAGACCTCGAAAATACATTTTTAGCTTCTTTGGCATCATCGATTTGCTTGCCATTTTACCTATGTATTTATCCTTTTTCTTTGTGGGATCCAAGGTTTTTTCTATAATTCGAGCCCTTAGATTGTTGCGATTGTTCAAAATATTAAATCATCCAAAATTTACGGGACAATCCTTACATTTGTTAAAAGCATTGAACGCCAGCCGAGGAAAAATCACTGTTTTTCTCTATTTTGTTCTCATCAGCACCATTCTCATCGGATCGATTATGTACGTTGTCGAAGGCGAAGAAAATGGTTTCACCAGCATACCAACTAGTATTTATTGGACAATCGTAACCCTAACAACCGTGGGTTATGGCGACATTTCTCCAGCAACACCATTAGGACAATTTATAGCATCTTTGGTTATGATATTAGGGTACGGAATCATTGCCGTTCCCACAGGAATAGTAACTGCTGAATTTGCAACAACAAACGCCAACAAAACTGAACTAGAAAAAAAACCGTGCGAAAATTGTGGCGCAGCAAAACATAATCCAATCGCAAAATTTTGTTATAACTGTGGATATCCTTTGGAAGCCAATTAATTAGAAGCCAATCCAGCTGTACACTGCAACTCCTCGTCACAAAAGTTGTTTTTCTAAGGCATAAAAGGAGCTTCCGTTGGTCGCTCTTTTACACCAAGAAAAACTAACTTTTATAACTGCGGGGTTTCCGTTTCCATCTGGGCTAAAAAAAATATGAAGTATTTAATCACCATCGTTGGACCAACAGCCATAGGAAAAACTTCCTTGAGCATTGCCTTGGCGAAACATTTCAATTGCGACATCGTTTCCTGCGATAGCCGACAGTTTTTCAAAGAAATGCGAATAGGAACCGCCGTTCCCACAAACGAAGAATTGGCTGGAGTACAACATCATTTCATCCAAAACAAATCGATTTTTGAGAATTATACCGTTGGCGATTTCGAAAAAGAAGCCATTGCCAAACTGGACGAATTATTCCTGACCAATGATTATGTCGTGATGGTTGGCGGTTCCGGATTATATGTGGATGCAGTTTTGAAAGGCTTCGATGATTTCCCTGAAATTGACGCTTCCGTTCGGGAGGAAGTAACTTCTAATTACGAAAAATTAGGTTTAAATTATTTGCAAACCGAATTAGAAAAACGGGATCCCAATTATTTTGAAGTCGTTGCCAAAGAAAATCCACAACGAATGATGCGCGCTTTGGAAGTTTGTATCGGAACCGGAAAACCGTATTCTTCTTTTTTAAACCAGAAAAAAAACACGCGAAACTTCACTCCAATTCTCATTGGTTTAGAAGCCGAAAGAAGCGTGATTTATGACAGAATCAACCAACGCGTTGCTATAATGATAAGTGAAGGTTTATTGGCAGAAGCCAAAGAATTGTTTCCGCACAAAGAATTGAATGCCTTACAAACTGTAGGCTATAGAGAATTATTTCGTTATTTTGAAAACGAAATTTCACTGGAATTTGCCATAGAAGAAATCAAGAAAAATACCCGCCGATTTGCCAAAAGACAACTCACTTGGTTCAAGAGAAATGAAGAAACTAAGTGGTTTGATTATTTGACGGTTAGGAAGGAAATCATTAAAAATATAGAAGATATTAGTAAAATCTAATTCACAATTATAAATATGCCAATTTCACCAGACTTCACATCCCTATTCAGTAAAGATTGGGAGATTAATTTCACTCAATGTCTTCCCAATGGTTATTTAAAATACACCGATTTGTGCAACATTTTGCAATTGACTGCAGCGGCTCATTCTGAAGTTGGAGGCATCAGTTTTTCGGATATGCAGGAGTTTAATCAAGCTTGGGTTTTGAGCAGAATGCGTGTTGAAATAACGGAATTACCAAAATGGAAAGATGTCGTAACCGTAAAAACATGGATTAACACCCTTGAAAATTCCCGTTCGGTTCGTGCATTGGAACTTTATGTGAATGGAAATAAAATGGTGGGTTGCGAGACTTTTTGGGCTGTTTTTAATACTAAAATTAGACGCCCTGAAGCCTTGGCTTTGCCATTCGCACATTTTGAATTGTATCCTGAACACAAAGCAACCCAAAAACCTTTTTCTAAAATAAACCTAAACAATGAAAAGGAATCCCTATTTGAAAAAACTGTTGTTCTATCTGATCTAGATATTGTAAATCACGTAAACAATGTAAAATATCTAGAATGGTGCTTGGATTTTATGGACGAAAAATTAATCTTTAATCAAAAGATAGAAAATTTTGAAATGAATTTCATAAAGGAATTGTCCTTTAAAGACAAAGTTGTTATTCACGAAAACACGAATACAGATTCGATGATTTTCAGCATTACAAAACAAGAGAAAACTTGTTTTGCCTTACAAATGAATTTAAGATAAAAATTTTAAAACTTCCAACCTTAAAAAAGCTGGAAATTTTAAACAAAAAAAAGCTCCAATTTCTTGAAGCTTTCCTTTTTATGCAAGTACTTTATTTTTTACTACTAATCTAAATCCTTCTCCGTGAATGTTTAGAATTTCTACATTAGCATCCGGTTTAAGGTATTTCCTTAATTTGGCGATATAAACGTCCATACTTCTTGAAGTGAAATAATTGTCGTCTCTCCAAATTTTTGTCAAAGCCAATTCTCTTGGCATCAAATCATTCTCGTGAAGAATCAACATTTTTAATAATTCATTCTCTTTAGGAGATAATTTTACTGGTTCGTCATTTTTAAAAGTTAAAAATCGAAGTTTTGAATTCAAATGGAATAAACCAATATTAAATTCAAATTGTACTGGCTCCGCTTTTGTTCCAGAAGATTTTCTTTGAATTATGGCTCTAATTTTCATCAACAAAACCTCAGAATCAAAGGGTTTATTGAGGTAATCGTCAGCACCGGCTTTGTATCCTTTCAATACATCCTCTTTCATTGACTTTGCGGTCAAGAAAATAATTGGCACTTCTTGATTTTTTTCTCTGATTTCTTTGGCCAAAGTATATCCGTCTTTATAAGGCATCATTACATCCAAAATACACAAATCGTAAGTGTCTTTTTTGAATTTTTCGAAACCTTCCATTCCATTTTTTGCCAAAGTGACATCAAAATCATTCAACATCAAATAATCTTTTAGTACTGCTCCAAAATTCAAGTCATCTTCTACTAAAAGTATTTTTTTATTTACATTTTCCATATCTTAATTTATTAATGGTATTTTTATAATAAAGGTACTTCCTTTACCTTTTTCACTTTCTACATAAATTTGACCGTTGTGGTCGTCAATAATCTTTTTAACATAAGCCAATCCCAATCCGTGGCCTTTAACATCGTGCAAATCTCCAGTATGTTCTCGATAAAATTTTTCGAAAACTCTTTTCTGGGCTATCTTGCTCATTCCTATCCCATTATCTTTCACTTTAATAAGAATAAAATCTTTTATATTTTCAGTGAAAATATCAATTTTAGGAATATTAGGTGAGTATTTAATAGCATTCTCCAATATATTCACAATTACGTTTATAAAATGAACTTCATTTACTAAGACACTTGTTCTAGCCGCAGCAAAATGTTTGATAATCGTTCCTTGTCGATCTTCTAATATCAAGTTTACATGCTCAATGGCGTCTTCAATGACTTCTTGAATATTTGTCGATTCCTTGCTTATATCTAATTCTTTTTTTTCTAATTTAGAAATTCGCAGTACATTCTCAACTTGAGCATGCATCCGTTTATTTTCGTCTTTAATCATTTGGAGGTATTTATATACCTTTTCCTTGTCATCAATAATCTTTGGGTTTTTAATAGCGTCCAAAGCTAAATTTATAGTTGCAATAGGCGTTTTAAACTCGTGCGTCATATTATTGATGAAATCTGATTTAATTTCGGAAATATTACGTTGACGAATCAATTGATTTAATGCACTTGAATAAGCAATAATAATAATCAGCGTAAAAATGATAGACAATAACGTTATTCCTATAAGATCAGTAAGCAAAAACTTTTTCTTTTGAGGAAATGAAACCAATAATTGGTATTTATTATTTCCCTCATTATCAGAAAATATTGGAATGGAATAAGTATTGTCTTTATCATATTTAAATCCATCCGATTTTACTTTTGTGGCCAATCCAGTGCTGTAAATCCCAAATTCAAATCTTGTTTTCACTCCATATTCTTCCAATTCACTTTTTAATAACTTCTGCAAAGCCTCTTTAGTAACCCTTTCTTGCAAAGGCATCGTTGAAGCAATATCTTTAAAGAAAATTTCAAACTGGGCATTGTCCAAAACGTCCAAACTTCCTGATTTTTCAATCTTCACATCTGGAATCAAATCTTGTTGAACACTCGAATTATCAATTTTATTATTATTGTATACCTCAGTAACTCTTTTAGAATTAAAGCTTTTAAATTTTATACTATCTAATTTTTTATCAAAGAACGTAGAAGTTATATCGTAATCTTCTGTTTTTATGCTGCTTGAATAAACCGTTGTTGTATTGTTTTCATGGTTTTTCTGAACGTAATAAAACTCCAATAAATCATTTTTTAGAGGAATTTTTCCTGTGCTATCTTTATATTTATTATATCTGTCATAGAAAGTATAGGCTTCTTGTTGTTGAAGCTTATTAGCTACATTTCCTAAAACCTGTTTAGCATGGTATTTAAATTGCTCATCATTATTTTTGAAGGAAGTATTAAACCAATAAACCTGAACTAAAATTATCCCAATCAAGGATAAACTCATCAGTAAAACCAGTATTTTAAAAAACAATCTATTCATCGATACAAATTTAGTATTTTAACAGTATATTTAATAATAAATTAACCCAAGATTAACAAATTAGACCCAAATTATTGAATATTCAAAATTTTAAGAATTTTATCAACTTCAAATTTTGCAATTTCAGGAGTATTATTCTCAATAACAAAATCACTTTTAGCTAGACGTTTATCGTCATTCCATTGTGCGTCAATACGTTTTAAAATTTGGTCGCGTGTAGTATTGTCTCTTTTGATAACTCTTTGAATCCTTGATTCCAGTAGTGCAGTAACTGTTATTATTTTGTCACAATCTTTATAACTCCCGCTTTCAAATAAAATTGCGGCTTCATAAATAATAAATGGGGAATTTTTATGGTTTAAAATCCAATTTTTAAAATGTTTTTTTACCGCAGGGTGAATAATGGCGTTGAGTAATTTCAATTTTTCAGGATCATTAAACACGATTTGAGCGAGTTTTTCGCGATTCAAAATATCATTTTCGAAAATAGCTGTACCAAATTTTTTCTTGATTTCTTCAATAATCTTCTCAGATTGCATAATTTTTCTTGCTTCATCGTCAGCAATATAAACAGGAATTCCCGCAACCTTAAAATGATTGGCAATAGTAGTTTTTCCGCTACCTATACCACCTGTCAACCCTATAATTTTTGTCATATTATTTTTTGAAAAACAATTCTGGAAAAGCCTCTTGTGGTTTTTGTTTCAGAATAGTGATTTTAAGGAATGATTCCAGAAAACCCGTTCCGTAACCGTAAAATTGTTTCCAAACCGCTTTAATAGACAATAAGCCTATTTTAAAACTCTTATTCTCATAAGTTGACGCCAAAAAAAGTGCCAAAAAGTAAACAAAATACAATTGAAGCAGAAAATCATAATTAAAAACCATCAAAATGAACGCAAAAAATAATCCAAGTATAAAAACCGATGGAAAGAAAAAGGTAAGCTTGTTGTATTGCGGATACCAACTGTTGAGAATTGGTCTTGCTTTGCCAAATTTATTGACTTGCACCGAAAATTTTCCCCAGTCTATTCTTCTTTTGTGATAGACGAAAGCTTTTGGAAAAAGTTTGGTTTCAAAACCCAAATTCCACAATCGGATGGAGAGATCGGGATCTTCACCGGGATGAATATTTCCAAAACCATTGGAAGCATCAAAGGCTTTTCGAGACAATCCCATATTAAAACTTCGGGGTTGAAATTTATCGATTTTCTCAGAACCTCCTCTAATTCCGCCTGTTGTTAGAAAAGAAGTCATCGCAAAATTGATTGCTTTTTGAATATCAGAAAAACTGTCCAAAGCTTTGTCAGGACCGCCAAAACAATCTACATAATTCTCATTCAGCGCCTTAGCTACTTCGGTTAAATAGATTTTTGGAATAATACAATCCGAGTCAAAAATGATGAAATAATCTCCCTTCGCCTTTTTCATTCCATAATTTCTGGAATCTCCAGGTCCTGAATTGTCTTTATAATAGTAAGAAATAGTCAATTTATCTTGATATTTCTGCACTACGTCTTCACATCGCAATGAAGAACCATCTTCAACAATTACAGTTTCAAAACCTTGATTATAATCTAATTGTGACAAACTCTCTAAAAGTTCGTTGACTTCATCAGGACGATTGAAAACGGGTATGATTAAAGAAAACAACATAATCTTGTGTTAAGGTGAAAAAAAATGTTTTTTATTTTAACAAAGATAATCTTTATCCATAAAAAAACCATCAACTTTTGATTGATGGTTTCTAACATTTATAAATTTTAAAATACTTAATATTTTACTAAGTAATACTTGGAACACCAACCATTTCGTTGGCATCAGCTTTATAATCAACACCTTCAAATTCAAAGCCAAATAGATTAAGGAAATCTTTCTTGTATCCTTCCAAATCTCCTATTTCAGACAGACTTTCTGTTGTGGCTTGTTTCCATAAAGTTGCTATTTTTTCTTGAACATCTTCTCGCATTTCCCAATCATCAATTCGAATTCTACCTTTTTCATCCGTTGGAATTGGTTTTCCGGTATACAATCTATCTTGATACAAACGTTGGATTTGCTCGATACAACCTTCGTGAATTCCTTCCGCTTTCATTATTTTGTACAACAAAGAAATATACAAAGGAATAACCGGAATGGCAGAACTTGCTTGTGTTACCAATGCTTTATTCACGGAAACGAAAGCTTTTCCTTGAACGTCAGCCAAACTTTCGGTGATGGCAAAAGCTGTAGCTTCAAGATGATCTTTAGCACGACCAATAGTTCCTTTTCTGTAAACAGCCTCTGTCAATGATGGTCCAATATAGGAATATGCTACTGTTGTTGCTCCCTTCGCCAAAAGATTTTCGGCTTTCAAAGCATCAATCCACATTGCCCAATCTTCGCCGCCCATTACGGCAACTGTATTGGTAATATCGTCATCCTGACAAGGTTCAATACTAATTTCGGAAACTAATCCGGTATGAAAATCAACAGTTTTGTTGGTATAAGTTGTTCCTATAGGTTTCAAAACCGAACGATGTAAAACTCCTGTAACTGGATGTAATCGAACCGGTGAAGCCAAGCTATAAATAACCAAATCCACCTGACCTAAATCAGCTTTTATCAAGTCTAAAGTTTGTCTTTTTACTTCATTTGAAAAAGCATCACCATTAACACTTTTTGCATACAATCCAGCTTTTTTTGCTTCGTTTTCAAAAGCGGCAGAATTATACCATCCTGGTGAACCTGGTCTTCCTTCAACGGGAGGTTTTTCAAAAAACACGCCAATAGTAGCTGCATCGCTACCAAAAGCACTTGTGATTCTGGAAGCCAAACCAAATCCAGTTGAAGCTCCAATTACCAAAACTTTTTTAGCACCTTCAATTGATCCTTTTGATTTGATGTATTTGATTTGATTTTTTACATTTTGTGCGCATCCTTTTGGGTGAGAAGTCAAACAAATAAATCCTCGCATTCTAGGTTCTATAATCATATAAGTAAATGTTATTCAGTTATTCTGTATTTTTAAGGTGACAAATATAAGGCATTTCTTTAGTTCAACAAGGCTTTTGCATGGTTTAATGCCGAGTCCGTAATAACATTGCCCGACAACATTTGCGCTATTTCAATCACTCGTTCCTCATCAGACAACAATTTCAATTCAGATTGTGTGTCCTCGCCAACAGTTGCTTTTGAAACTTTAAAATGTGCCGTTCCTTTTGATGCTATTTGTGGTAAATGCGTAATGGCGAATATCTGCATCTCTTGACTCATTTCTTTCATAATTTCGCCCATTCTATTAGCGATTTCTCCAGAAACTCCAGTGTCAATTTCGTCAAAAATAAGCGTTGGCAACTTCGAATAATGTGCTAATATTGCTTTTACAGCCAGCATAATTCTAGACATTTCTCCACCAGAAGCCACTTTTTTCAACAATCCAAAATCGGTTCCTTTATTGGCCGAAAACAAAAATTGCAGTTCGTCTTTTCCATTTTCGAAATAAGTTGAAGTGCTGTAAATATCCATTTTAAAACGAACATTCGGCATTCCTAAAGTTTCTAAAATCATCGTTAGCTTCTGCGACAAAACCGGAATAGCTGCTACTCTTTGACTATGAATTCCATCAGACAAAGCGTCTAAAGTGCTTGTTTTTTGTTGAAGTGAATCGGTCAAAGTTGCAATTTCTTCTCCTATATTTCCTAATTCCAAAACCGTATTCTCCAGATTGGTTTGAATTTGAATTAATTCCTCAACCGAAGCAACTTGATGCTTCTTTTGCAAATTGTAAATCAATTGCAACTTTTGATTAATTAATTCCAATTGTGCGGGATCATTGACCAATTTTTCGGAACAGCGATTCAATTCATCCGAAATGTCGTCAAATTCAATGGTAAGACTTGTAACTCTTTCCAACAGCATATTATATTCAGGCGAAAATGAAGCGATTTTTTGCAAGGCAATTTTTATTTCCTTCAAATTGTGCATCACTCCTATTTGTTCTTCATTGGCTATAGCCAAAGATTTATCAATGGATTCCTTAATAATTTCGACATTATTCAGTTTTTCAAAATCAGCTTCCAGCGTTTCTTGCTCACCAGATTTTAATTGTGCTGCCACTAATTCGTCCAATAAAAATGTGTTGTATTCCTGTTCTTTCGAAGATTCAGCTTGCTTTTTTAGAAGCGTATTCAATTTGGATTTATCCGATTTATAGCTTTTTAAAAGGCATTGGTAATCCAAAATAGGTTCTTGGTTCTCCGCTATGGCATCAATAATTTCGAATTGAACTTTCTCCTCAGATAGTTCCTGCGTTTGATGTTGGGAATGAATATCGATTAAAAACAAACTCAATTCCTGCAATTCCTGAAGATTTACGGGACTGTCATTGATAAAAGCTCTTGATTTACCCGAAGGCAAAATCTCGCGCCGAATGATGGTTTCCTCTTCATAGTCTAAATCATTGGCTTCAAAGAAAGGAAGTAAATTGTATTTTGAGATTTCAAAATGGGCTTCAATAACACATTTCTCTTCTTTATTTTTAAGGGAAGACAAGTCGGCTCGCTTTCCTAAAACCAAACCCAAAGCACCTAATATTATCGATTTTCCTGCACCCGTTTCTCCAGTTATAATTGAAAAACCTTTTGAAAAATCGATGGACAATTTTTCTATTAAAGCATAGTTTTTTATCGATAGGGAAGTTATCATTTATATAATTTATTTATAGAAAAAAGGAATTAAGCTATGATTCAAATAAATCAATTAATACTTAATCATCACCCATTTACTGGAATTTAAAGGAGATGTTTTATTCAAAACATCAACTAAATCGGTTACGGAAATACTGGGTCCATTTGAAAAAATGGAAGCTATTTCATCTGATTTGGCATCAAAAAACACACGAGTCAAAAAAGCATTTGGTTTTACAGCGTTGAGTTTTCCCAGATTTAGAAGTGATGATTTTATTTTTTCTTTTGCTGCTTTCAAATCATTAGGCATCGTATCCAAACCGGAATGATACTGAAACACCGATTGACGCATTTCGCTGTAAGTAGGCGAAACTAAATCGTTTATCAAAAAATACCTGCTTTGGATTCCGTCAGATTGGCTCCAACCTCTGTTTCCTGATTGCTGGGCAACATTCGCAATGTTTTGGGCAATTTCAAAATAGGAATCTCCAGCCTTTTCCATAAAAGTATCGGCATCCATTCCCAAAATAATGTAACTATAAAAAGAAATCACTGAAATCAGATTGGATTCAAATTCAGCTGGATTAAAAATTAGATTTTCAAACTCAGTGTATCTAAAACTAAAATCTTTGTCATTAAAATTTAGTACTGGAGACGCATAAGTGGAATTATAAATAACTCTCGAAGATTGAACCTGGATTGTAGCAACAAATTGATCCGAATTATTAGATGAAATAATGATGTACATCGAACAATTAATTTTTTCGTTTTGTTTGAAAACTTGACTGGTCCAATTTGTTTGGTTTACAAACTCATTTAATGATGTTTGCAACGTTTTGAAAACCTGGAAATTTGCAATAGATAATTTATCGGTATTTACCGTCACAGTACAATTCAACTCTTGTGCTTGAGTTAATGCACAAGTGATTAGCAAGAAAAAAGTAACTATTTTAGTCATACGAAGCTAATATTAGTTTTTTAATGGAATGTGGAATTAGCATAAACCGATATCAGTGTTTGAATCAAATTTCGGAAATGCTTGTTTTTTGAAAATGTGCTATTACTTTATTTAAAATATCATCGGCAACGGCTTCTTTCGATTTTAATTCCATTGGTTCTACCGTGAAATTGCTGTCAATAAAAGTAATTTTATTGGTTGGTTTCCCAAAACCGGCTCCTTCATCCCGCAAAGAATTAAGAACTATCAAATCTAGGTTTTTTTTCTGAATTTTCAACTTTGCGTTTTCAATTTCATTTTCGGTTTCCAATGCAAAACCAATCAAAAACTGATTTTTCTTGATTTCGCCCAAAGAAGCTAGAATGTCTTTCGTTTTTTCGAGTTCGATAGTGAAATCATCTGCGCCTTTTTTAATTTTATTCTGTGCCAAATTTTTCGGTTTATAATCCGCAACTGCAGCGGCAGCAATCGCTACGTCAACATCATCAAAATATTGGTGACAAACTTCGTACATTTCTTGGGCAGAAACTACACGAATCACTTTTACCAAATTATTCTCTAATTTTAAAGAAGAAGGACCAGCAACCAAAATAACCGAAGCTCCAAGATTTGAAGCACTTTGCGCAATATCAAAGCCCATTTTTCCAGAAGAATGATTGCCTATAAAACGCACAGGATCTATTGCTTCGTATGTTGGACCGGCGGTAATTAGTATTTTTTTCCCTTTGAGAGGTAATCTGCTTTCTAAATTAGCTTCTAGAAAAGCCACAATATGTTCTGGTTCAGACATTCTACCTTCGCCAGACAAACCACTGGCCAATTCTCCACTTTCGGCAGGAATCATAGTGTTTCCAAATTGTTCCAATTTCCTGAAACTTTCCAATGTAGAAGGATGAATGTACATATCCAAGTCCATTGCAGGTGCAAAATAGACGGGACATTTTGCCGATAAATAAATCGCAATCAAAAGGTTGTCGCAAATTCCGTTTGCCATTTTCGACAAGGTATTTGCGGTTGCAGGAGCAACAAGCATCAAGTCGGCCCAAAGTCCTAATTCAACATGGCTATTCCATTTTTCATTGTCTTCACTTTCGTCATAAAAACTGGAATAAACAGGATTTTTTGATAAGGTAGATAAGGTAAGTGGAGTTATAAAATCCTTAGAAGCAGGTGTCATTATCACTTGGACATGTGCACCTGCTTTTATGAATAGTCTAACTAATGAAGCTGTTTTATAAGCTGCAATTCCACCGGAAATTCCCAGTAAAATCTTTTTTCCGCTTAAAACTGACATTATAAATATTATTTGTTTGCGTCTCTGTGGTATATTTTACCATCAAGCCATTCTTGAACTGCCAAAGCGTGTGGTTTAGGCAATTTTTCGTAGAATTTAGAAACCTCAATTTGTTCTTTGTTTTCGAAAACTTCTTCAAGGCTGTCGTTATATGTAGCAAACTCTTCCAGTTTTTCGGTCAATTCCTTTTTGATTTCAGAATTGATTTGATTTGCTCTTTTAGCCATAATTGTTATAGCTTCGTACACATTTCCTGTAGGCTCTTCAATAACGTTTTTGTTATATGTTATTGTGTTTACTGGAGCATTCGTCTTTCTTAAATCCATGACTTTGTTTATTTAGTGAAATTTTTTAAATCTGTTTCAATTCGAACCATCATTTCGTCCGCAATCGATTTGTGTTTTGTATCGGGTTTGAATTTAATCAACCCACTGTGAGCTGTAATTGCAATATTCAATCGTTCTTCCATTTTTGAAGGAATACTATTTATGGCTAATTGATAAGCAGAATCAAACTTATAAAATAAAGCATCTTCTTTAAAAGGTGTTCCTGGATAATCAGCAATAAAGTTGTCTAAAGCCACCATCGCAGATTTATAATCCAGAATGGTGTGATATCCTTTTGCGTTTTCGTAGACCTTTTTCTCTATTTTTTCGTTTAATTCTTTTAACGATTTATTGGCTTCAGGCAAATATGTTGAATTAGGATACGAATCTATAAAAGACTGTAACTTGTCTATTGCCTTGAATGTATCAACTTGATCCAAACTGTATAATGGTGAAAGCATCGAAAAACATTTTGCGCCTAAATAAGCTGCTTCTTCCACTTTCTCGCTTTTTGGATATCCCGAAACAAAACTTTCGAATTGATAGGCAGCCAAATAATATTGGTTGGTCTTATAATAGGATTGAGAAAACATATAAAATAATTTCTCGGCTTGCGGTTTACCTCTGTAAGCAGGAGCAATTTGTTCTATAAGCCTGATTGCATCGTTATATTTCCCTGTATCATATAATTTAGTGGCCATCTCAAACTTTACGGCAACATCTTCCGATTTTAAAGCTTTTTGATATTCACCACATGAGGCGAAAAGGACAACAAGAAGGAATAGCGATGCTAATTTTTTACTCACCATTATAATATTGGTTTTATTTTTGAGTTCGTGAATCTTCAATTTCATTTTTTTTTTTACTTTTTTATGATTTAACAGAAAGTCAGAACTTTCAAAAAACCATAGTGAAGTTTCGGTGGCAAATTTAGGTATTAATTTAGCCACTTCAAAATATATTTTTTTATTAAAAAAGGGAGGTTTATTAAGCCAATTTATTGATTTTTTTTACAAATTCGTCTATTCTATTAGCCAATGATATGTCCGCGTTTACCAATGGTAATCGGACTGTATTAGCTCCTATTCCCAGTGAATGAAAGACTTGCTTGATTCCGGCAGGATTTCCTTGTTCGAAAATCATATCGATGCAATCCGCAAAAAGATATTGTAATTTGAAAGCATCATCCACTTTTCGATTTAACCCCAAACGAATCATTTCAGAAAATTCTTTTGGAAAACCTTGAGCAATTACAGATATAACGCCAGAACCACCTGCTAAAACCATTGGTAAAGCAATCATATCATCGCCAGAAAGTACCATAAAATCTTTTGGTTTGTCTTTCAACAATTGCATAGCTTGAAACATATCACCTGCTGCTTCCTTGATGGCTACAATATTTTTAAAATCATTTGCCAATCGCAGAACTGTTGACGGCAAAACATTGATTCCTGTTCTACTAGGAACATTGTACAAAATTACAGGAATTGGAGAAGCTTTGGCAACTGCTTTAAAATGTTGGTAAATTCCTTCTTGGGTTGGTTTGTTGTAATAAGGAGATATCGAAAGAATCGCGGCAAATTTAGACAAATCTCTCGTTTTTAATTCTTCGACAACTTCCATAGTGTTGTTTCCTCCTACTCCAAGTACCAATGGCAATCTTCCATTGTTAGTTTCAACTATGGTCTTGATTACAAATTCTCTTTCAGTTTGTGACATTGTTGCATTTTCAGCTGTAGTGCCCAATACAACAAGATATTCGACTCCGCCATCAATGGAAAAATTTACTATTCGTATTAATGCTTCCGTATCAATTGAAAAATCTTGTTTAAAAGGAGTTGCAAGAGCGACGCCTGTTCCTATTAATGATTGCATAATTTGTTTTATATTTTATTTAATATTTTTAAGTACCTGAATAATTCGTGAACAAAAACGGTATGATTCTCGGCATTGGTATTAATCATCAAATGATTCAATCTCTTGTCTACGGCTGAAAAACCAACTTTGAAAGATGCTTTTGAATTGTGGGTAATATTTAGCAAAATTGCTTTCTCCACGTCATAATAACTTATTAATAAATCAAAACTTTCGTTGATAAAATCCTTTACTATAGGATTTGTGATTTCAGATTTCCAGTTGAGGTGCTTAATGCTAAAAGTCGGGTGTGAATAGCTTTCGTTCGTTCTTAGTTTGTCTCTATAAACGACCAGTTTAATGTTTTTTTCTAAAATACCCTGCGCTTTTAATTCCTCTACCAAGACTTCTTTTTCGAAAAAATAACTTTCATCTATCAACACGCCAACCGTTTGTATCGAAACCGCTGAAGAAATGCTTTTTGCGTTTTGCAGATTCTTTTTTAAAATTCTTTTTAAAAAATAATCCTTTATATATTTTAAAAACATATTACTTTTACCTTGTTACAAAATTAATTAATTTAAGTCGCATTACGGATGGTAAATCTAAAAAACTATAATGGTGTTTTAAAACTTTTTGTTATATTCTTAACATTTTTTCTTGTTGCTTCTTGCGGCAAACAAAATTACCAAGTCTCTAAAATAGAAGGAAAACGAATAACAATTACGGATAAAGAAAAGCAAGATCCTCAAATTGAAAACTATATCAAACCCTATCGAGAGCACATCAACAAGGATTTAGACAGCGTTCTAGCTTATTGCCCAGAAACATTAGACAAAAGTAGTGGTAAATGGCAAACTACCATTGGCAATTTAATGGCCGACGTGACTTTGCGACGTGGAAATACCGTTTTTATGGCTCGAGAGAAAAAGAATATAGATTTGTGTATCCTGAACCATGGAGGAATTCGATCCATTCTTCCAAAGGGAAATGTTACCGCCAGAACTGCCTTTGAAATAATGCCTTTTGAGAATAGTCTGGTTGTTATTGCATTGAAAGGAGAACAAATTTTCGAAATGGTCGACTATTTTATCGCCACAAAAAAACCGCATCCTTTATCTGGAATCACTTTTACCATTGGCAAAGGAAATGTTTCCAAAAATATATTAGTTCAAGGAAAACCAGTTGAAAATGAGACTATTTATTATGTTGCCACCAATGATTATTTATCAAATGGCGGAGACAATATGGATTTCTTTAAAAAAGGAACGCAAAAATTTGATCTCGATTATAAATTAAGAAATATCTTGATCGATTATTTTAAGGAAGTGGATACCATTCCGGTAATCAAAGATGTAAGAATCAGTGTTGAATAAAAACAGTATTCTGTTTGCAGTTTGAGAAAGTGAAAAAGTGTTCAGTTTGAAAAAAAGAAAGAATTAATTTCCAAAATGCCTAGCCCCGATTAAAGTGAAAATCCTTTTTATTTTTATTTTCAAAAATAAAAAGATTGTAGCGGAAAGCGGGAAATAGCTCCAAAATAAAAATTCATTAATTAAAAGAGATTGCTTCGTGCCTCGCATAGACAAATGAAAAGAAGAGATTTCATCGAAAAAACGGCTGCCAGTACAGCTTTGCTCAGTTTAGGTTTAACTCCGTTCTGTTCGGCGATGCCTCGGGTGTCATTGAGCAGTTTTAAATCGGATATTAAACAGATAACGGTGCTTCATACGAATGATGTTCACAGCCATATTGACCCATTTCCTATGGATAATCCTCGAAATCCAAATATGGGCGGCGTTGCCAGAAGAGCTTCGTTGATTGAAACCATTCGCACAGAAAATCCAAATGTTTTGCTGCTGGATGCTGGCGACATTTTTCAAGGAACTCCCTATTTTAATTATTATGGTGGCGAACTGGAATTCAAATTAATGAGTATGATGAAATATGACTTGTCAACGATAGGCAATCACGATTTTGACAACGGTGTTGATGGTTTAACTGCCCAAATGCCTCATGCTACTTTTGAATTTGTTTCGGCAAACTATGATTTTAAAAATACAACGATGGATGGTTTTGTAAAACCGTTCAAGATTTTTAACAAAGACGGAATAAAAATTGGCGTTTTTGGACTTGGAATTGAACTCAAAGGTCTTGTTGACAAACTAATGTACAAGGAAACTGTTTATAACGATCCCTTGGAAACGGCACAAGAAATGGTTCGAATTCTGAAAAAAGAAAACAAATGCGACTTAGTTATTTGCTTGTCACATCTTGGATATAAATACAGTAAAGACGATTCCGATAAAATATCCGATTTGAAACTGGCGGAACTTACAAAGGACATCGACTTAATTATTGGGGGTCACACACACACTTTTCTGGACAAACCTACTGTTGTGAAAAACTTGGATGGAAAGGAAGTTTTGGTAAATCAAGTGGGTTGCTACGGTATAAATCTGGGGCGAATTGATTTTTATTTTGATAATGACAAGTCAAAAACGTCGAACGGAAAATCAATTATCGTTTAATTTTTCTATTGTCATAACAAATTTATAAAAACAATAATAGACGGCGATGTTCAAAAACATTGCCAAAGGTCTGAAGCTAATTGGAGAAAGATTAGAGAGATAATATTTTTCAACAAACACTATGAAATACTGGGTGATGGATAGTAAACCAAATATAAACAGCCAAGTAGTCTCCTTTTTGCCATTGTTCATAATATAATCCGATAAAGCAATTCCAGCCAAGATAGAAATCAAAATATTTTGGAGTATCAAAATCCCGTAACTTCTTGTCGTTAGCTCACTAGTTATTGACAATAAATAGTAGAAAAAAAACATAAAAGGTATCATTGCTATAATCAAAGGAATGTAATCTTTGAGTTTTATCATTTTGATAATGTAGTAAATCATCAGCAAACGATGGATAAAAAAAGCTATTAAGCCCAGAAACAACATAGACTCTATGTCATAAATAAAAAACACATTGGTGATCAGCGAAAATAAAATAACCCAGAAAAAAAGCGGATTTCTTAGACTGGAAGTATTCCAATAAAGCACCATTAAAACAATTGAAGTTAAGGGTTTAAAAATAAAGATTATGGGCACATAGGAAAACAATTCGGCGGTAATTTCAACCGTGGCTACAGCTAAAAAAATTGTTGTAATTAACTTTTCGAGATTGATTTCTTTATTAAATATCCTCATTAATTTATTTATTTTTCATTAATCAGTTCCATAAAATCATTTTCAGAAATAATTGGAATATTTAATTTAACTGCTTTTTCTAATTTTGCAGGCCCCATATTTGCTCCAGCAACTACATAATGAGTTTTTGCCGAGATGGAACTTCCTACTTTTCCACCATTGTCTTCGATGGCTTTTTTCAAATCATCTCTCGAAAATTGTTCAAAAACACCTGATACTACAAATGTTTTGCCAGCGAGTTTTTCCGTGGCATCTGGATTTATAATTTCGATGGTTTCAAATTGAACGCCATAACTTTTTAATCGGTCAATGCTATGTCTGTTTTCTTGATTTTCGAAGAATTCAATCACGCTTTGCGCAATTCGTTCTCCAATTTCATCTACCAAAACCAAATCCATCAAACTGGCTTGACTTAATGCGTCTATGCTTTTATAATGTTTGGCTAACTTTTTGGCTACTGTTTCGCCAACGAATCGAATGCCAAGAGCGTACAACACCCGTTCGAAAGAAACTTTCTTGGAATTCTCGACACCACGTACTAAATTTTCTGCCGATTTTTGAGCCATTCGTTCCAAAGGCAAAATTTGCTCCACGGTCAACTCATATAAATCAGCATAATTGCGAACCAATTCATTGTTGAATAACAAAGCTACCGTTTCTCCGCCAAGACCTTCGATATCCATTGCTTTTCGAGAAATATAATGCTGGATTCTTCCAATAATCTGTGGCGGACACCCATAAAAATTAGGACAATAATGATTGGCTTCACTTTCGCCACGAATTAATTCCGTTTGGCATTCCGGGCAATGCGTGATGTATTTTGTTTTTTCTGAATTATCAGGACGTTTCGTTAAATCAACTGCAATAATTTTTGGAATAATCTCGCCTCCTTTTTCTACAAAAACGGTATCGTCAATGCGAATATCCAACTTTTCGATTTGGTCAGCATTGTGCAAAGAAGCGCGTTTAACAATAGTTCCGGCTAATTGCACTGGTTCTAAATTGGCAACAGGTGTTATGGCTCCGGTTCTTCCTACTTGATAGGAAATAGAATTCAATTTTGTAGAAACCTGCTCTGATTTGAATTTATAAGCGATTGCCCAACGAGGCGATTTGGCCGTAAAGCCCAACTCATCTTGATGCTGAAAACTATTTACTTTTATCACGACACCATCGGTTTCATAAGGAAGATTGTGTCTGTGAATATCCCAATAATCTATAAATTGAAAAACTTCTTCCATACTTTGAGCCAACTTGGCTTCTTTTGGCACTTTGAAACCCCAATTTCTGGCGGTTTTCAATCCTTCAAACTGGGAGTTGAAAGGTAATTTGTTTCCAATGATGAAATACAACAAACAATCCAAAGGTCTTTTTGCAACCTCTGCACTTTCTTTTAATTTCAAACTTCCCGAAGCCGTGTTTCTTGGATTGGAATAAGGCAATTCACCAATTTCTATTAGTTCCTGATTCATTTTTTCGAAACCTGCAAACGGCAAAATAATTTCTCCCCGAACATCAAATGTATCGGGGAAATTTCCTTTTAATTTTAAAGGAACTGATTTTATGGTTTTAATATTATTGGTAACATCATCACCTTGAACGCCATCTCCTCGGGTAACGGCACGTTTTAGCTTTCCGTTTTCGTAAGTGATACTTATTGATGCACCGTCATATTTCAGTTCGCAAGTGTATTCCAATGGAACGTCACCCAGCACTTTTTGAACCCGCTTTTCCCAGTCCAATAATTCCTCTTTGGAATAGGAATTATCAAGGGAATACATCCTATATTGGTGTTTTATCGTTTGGAAATTCTTGGTGATTGCACCACCAACTCGCTGTGATGGCGAGTTTTCGTCAAAATATTCAGGATTTTTTTCTTCTAAAGCTTGTAGTTGTTTTAACTTCAAATCAAATTCAAAATCGGAAATTGTGGGTGTATCCAACACATAATAATTATGATTATGCTGGTTTAATTCTTCCCTTAATGTTTGAATCGTATTTTGAATATCCATAAAAAATAAATTGGCTATTTTAGTTCTTGAAATAAAGTACTAAAATAACCAATTAAAAGAAATAACGAACCAATTACGATTCTATTATCGAAATTATTTGTTTGAATAATTGTCCGTCGCTTAAAAACGATCCTTGTTGGATCAATTCAAAAATGGAACTGTTGCGTTCTTCAGTAAATGCTTTCTTTCCAGTTTTGATTTCGATGGTTTCAGTAAACATATTGTCGCTTAGCCATTGCAATCCTTCTTTAGTCAAAAAATCGGTTTCGGGAACCAAAGATTTCAAAACAATGGATTGCACATAAGTATCAAAACATTGGAAAAGAAAAATATGATTTTTAGAAAAATGTTCTAAATATTGAGCTCTGCCCAAAACACCTTCCCAAACTAAATCAGAGAAAACATCCAATTCCTGCTCGGCAACTGCCGGCTTTTCAATTTTAATTTTGTCCCATTCGGCTTTATCAATGGCTTGAGTTGACAGGAAATTGATAAATTCTTGATGCAATTCTTCGAATTGTTCTTTGGTTAATCTGGAGTATTTCATATCTGTTTTTTTTTTTGCCACAAAGACGCCAAGCCACAAAGATTCTATTGTGTTCTTTAAGTCATTATGAGCAAGAGTTTTTAATTTATTGAACAAATCTCTAAAAAATTTGTGACTTTGTGCCTTCGTGACATTGTAAAAAAAAATCCCGATTTTCATCGGGATTTGATTCTATAAATATAGAGATTATGCTTTTTCAGCGATAATTTCATAAGGCAATTCAACTATCACATCTCTGTGTAATCTGATACTTGCAGCATACTTACCAGTACGTTTTACAATACCGCTAGTGATAAATTTTCTTTCGATTGTTTGACCAGCTTTTTCCAAAGCTTCAACAATATCAATGTTTGTGATAGATCCAAAAAGCTTTTCTCCACCCGCTTTCGCGAAAATTTTAATCTCTAATGCTTTTAAGGTTTCAGCCAATGCTTTTGCATCGTTTACGACCTTAGCTTCTTTATGTGCTCTTTGTTTTAGATTTTCAGCCAACACTTTCTTTGCAGAAGGAGTTGCTAATTGTCCGTGACCTTGTGGGATTAAAAAGTTACGACCGTAACCGTTTTTTACATTTACCACATCGTCTTTAAAGCCTAAATTTTGAACGTCTTTTTTTAATATAATTTCCATGTTGTTGTCCTTTGTTATTAGAAGTTAGGTTTCGATTTGTCGAAAACCAACAACTGAGTTTTTTAATATTATTTTAGCAAATCGGCCACATAAGGCATTAATGCTAAGTGACGTGCTCTTTTTACGGCTACAGACACTTTTCTTTGGTATTTCAATGAAGTACCAGTCAAACGACGAGGAAGAATTTTTCCTTGTTCGTTAACGAATTTCAATAAGAAATCAGCATCTTTATAATCGATATATTTGATACCTGATTTTTTGAAACGACAATACTTTTTAGTTTTGTTAGTTTCTATGTTCAAAGGCGTAAGATATCTGATATCCCCGTCTTTTTTTCCTGAAGCAGATTGTTGTAATGTTGCCATAATAATTAAGCTTTTGTAGATTTAAGTTTTGCTCTTCTTCTTTCAGCCCAAGAGATAGCATGTTTGTCAAGACTTACAGTTAAGAAACGCATAACTCTTTCGTCACGTCTAAATTCAGTTTCAAAAGCAATAAGAACTTCTCCTGCAACTTTGAATTCGAAAAGGTGGTAAAAACCACTTTTTTTGTTTTGGATTTCGTAGGCCATTTTTTTTAGACCCCAATCCTCTTTCGATACCATTTCGGCTCCTCTGCTAGTAAGAAAATCTTCAAATTTGCTTACTGTTTCCTTTACCTGGACTTCAGATAAAACGGGATTTAAAATGAAAACAGTTTCATAATGATTCATAAATTTTTATTTAAAATTAATTTTGCCGCGAAAGTAATCATTTTTTTTTAATAAACAAGCGTTTTTGAAGTTTATCCGTTGTAACGCGAAAAAAGACGATAAAGATTAGGTTATGTTAAAAAAGTATAATACTTTTACTATCCCGAATCTTAAATAATATAAATTATGAAACTAAATTGTGTCGTTGTAGATGATAGTTCCATTCAAAGAATGATTATCACAAAGTTAGTAAATAATCACCCAAACTTACATCTAATAGGTGATTTTTCGAACGCAATTGAAGCTAGAGGTTGTATGACCATACATAATGTAGACTTAATCTTTTTAGACATTGAAATGCCAGTTATTAGTGGTTTCGATTTTTTGGATGGTTTAAAAACCAAACCCCAAATTATTTTTATTACCTCTAAGGCTGAATATGCAATGAAAGCATTTGATTATGACGCAACCGACTACCTCCAAAAACCAATTGCAATTGACAGATTTAATGCCTCTGTAAAAAGAGCCATTGATTTGCAAGCGCTTCGGTCTGAAACCCACGAAGAAGATGGTGAACACATTTTTATTAAAAGTAACCTAAAAAAACTTAAGGTTTTTACTTCAAAAATAAAATGGATTGAAGCTTTTGGTGATTATGTAAAAGTAGTTACCGAAGATGACAGCAATCTAGTTCTTTCTACTATGAAATCTTTTGAAAAAGACCTGCCCAAAGACAAATTTGTTAGGGTGCACAAATCTTACATTATCAATATCGATAAAGTAGAACGCTTCAATAGCAGGTATGCAGAAATTGGAATCACAAAAATTCCACTTAGCAGAAACAAAAAAGAAGATTTAGTTAGAGCATTGTCTATCAACTAATAAAAATCGACATTTACAGAGACTTTTATAGCTCTGTATTGTGCCACAACCTCAAAACTATTCAGCATTTTCTGGATAGTTTTTTTTGTGCCTAACAAGGACTGATTTGTTGGGATTTTTATCATTATGGTTCTAATGTACTCGTTGCGAATTCTGGAAATTGGCGGTTCTTCAGGTCCAAGAACAGGGATAGTCAAGTTTTGCTTCATCACTTGATACAACCACATCGAACCTTCCTTTAGTTTATCAAAATCCCTGTGTTTCAAAGTCAATTTGATGAGTTTATAATAAGGAGGATAGTTGTAAATTTGCCTTTCATATAATTGTTCTTTGTACATTCCAACATAATCATTGTAAACCACTTGTTGAATCGTATTGTGGTTTGGATTATAGGTCTGGATGATTACTTTTCCTCTTTTTTCTGAACGACCAGAACGTCCTGAAACTTGTGTCATCATTTGAAAACTTCTTTCAAAAGCCCTGAAATCAGGATGATACAGCATATTATCGGCATTCATAATTCCCACTAAACTCACGTTGTCAAAATCAAGACCTTTAGCAAGCATTTGGGTTCCTACTAAAATATCTATTTCTCTATTTTTAAAACTATCAATAATCTTTTCGAAGCCAAATTTACCACGAGTCGTGTCCTGATCCATTCGCCCTACTTTCGAGTTTGGAAATAATTCAACTAATTCCTGTTGTATTTGTTCGGTTCCAAAACCTTTGGTAGTCAAATGTACGCTTGTACAAGAGTGACAATTTGTTGGTTTAGCCATAGCGTAACCACAATAATGGCAACGCAACTGGTTTTTGTGTTTGTGATACGTCAAACTCACGTCACATTGTGGACATTGCGGTACGTGACCACAAGTCATGCATTCTATGACAGGAGAAAAGCCCCTGCGATTTTGAAACAAGATGACTTGTTCTCCCAACGATAAAGCTGTCGTGATTTCCTCAATTAGAGTATCGCTAAAATGCCCCGACATTTTTTTTCGGAAATATTTGTCTTTCAAGTCAACCAATTCGATTTCGGGCATTTTGACATTGCCATATCTTTCGGAAATTTCGATAAAGCCGTATTTTCTGGATTGGGCGTTAAAATAGGTTTCAATACTTGGAGTAGCCGAGCCCAAAATTACTTTTGCTTTATGGCTATTGGCCAAAACTATTGCAGTGTCACGAGCATGATACCGTGGCGAAGGATCAACTTGTTTGAATGTTTGTTCATGTTCTTCATCAACAATTACCAATCCTAAGTCGAAAAAAGGCAAAAACAAGGCTGATCTTGCCCCAATGACAATTTGAGCTTTTGGCGATTGTGCCAATACTTTTTGCCATACCTCTACCCTTTCGTTATTGCTGAATTTAGAATGAAAAACGGCTACTTTATCACCAAAATAATCGCGTAATCTCCCAACTAATTGCGTTGTTAAGGCAATTTCTGGCAAGAGATACAGTACTTGTTTTCCTATAGCAATATAATCTTCTATGAGTTTGATATAGATTTCGGTTTTTCCGCTGGAAGTAACTCCGTGCAAAAGACAAACCTCTTTTTGGGTAAAATTTTCCTTGATTTCTTTGAAAGCGATTTGTTGTGCTACACTTAATTGTAGTTGCTCTTCTTTCGTTTTTCCAGAGAAATTGACGCGATCAACCTGAATATAATATTCTTCGAATATGTCTTTATCAATCAATGCTTTCACTGTAGCCGAAGTAGAATTGGCAACTTCAACCAATTTTTTTACGGTTACAGGCTTTTTTTCAGAAGCGGAGATTTGAAAATAACTCAGTACAATTTCCTTTTGTTTGTTGGCATTTTTGAGTATTTCAAGTAATTCACCCAAGCCTTCATTGGATTCGTATTTGGAATGTAATTTTACGTATCGAACGAGTTTTGGCGCATAGCTTTCCAACATTTCCTCTTGAAGAATCAGAATATTTTTGTCTATCAATTTTTGGATAACCGGAAAAATATTCTTCTTGTTCAAAATATTCATAATATCCTGAACTTTCAAGGAACTCTGTTGCTGAAGCGCTTCGTAAACTAGAAATTCGTCATCCGAAAGCAGACTTTCATCCACAAAACCATCTTGCTTCTGGGAAATAATAGTTTCGCTTTCCAGCAAAAGAGCCGATGGCATTGCGCCTCGATACACATCACCAATGGCACACATATAATAAGAAGCAATCCATTGCCAATGGGCGATTTGAATTTCGGTGACTACGGGTTTTTCGTCGAGAATTTGATGTATTTCCTTGGCATCGTATAATGTGGGTTTATTTTCGTGTGTTTCAATCACCAATGCCGTGTAGATTTTGCTTTTGCCGAAAGGCACTGCCACACGCATTCCTTTTTTAATATAATTATACTCAGCTTCAGAAACGCTGTAAGTAAACGTTTTGGCAAGGGAGAGCGGTAAAATTACTTCAACAAAATGCATTTTTTTTTGATTTGGAGATTGCTTGATTCTTAATTAATTCTTTATTATACACCAATTTCTTTCGCATTTTTCTTCCTCATTTTATATATCGATGCATTCAATTCGAATCCAAGGAGTAAAATCATGCAGTTTATCCAAATATAAAACATCAGGATTAATAACGTTCCTATCGAACCATATAATTCGTTGTACTGTGAAAATCGAATTACCCAAATTCCGAAGACATACGAATCCAATAATATTAATATGGTAGTAAATACGGAACCTATGGTTATCAATGGTCCTCCTATAAAATGTTTAGTGCCAAATCTAAAAAGTATGGATGTCGTTAATAAAATCATCAGCATAACAAAGGCATATCGTCCAATTATGATTAAGGAAATAGTGTCACTAAACACATCCTGGATGATTGTTTTTTGGATAAATACCTCAAAAATTACGATTATAGCCACGGTGACCAATAATAAAAAGGATAATAGCAACGACATTGCAAGCGACACTAAATATTGGTGAATAAAACCTCGTTTAATCAGCACGTGACGGGAAGATTCAAATCCTCCCAAAATACCGTTCAAGCCATTTGCCATCAAGAAAATTGATAAAATAAATCCTGTTGAAAGCAGTCCCGAGTGGCTGTTATTCAAAATGTCGTTGACGATTGCAGCGATAGCGTCATAGGTATTTGGAGGAACTCCTTCTCTAACAAATTGAAGAAAATCCAACTGAAATCCTTCGATGGGAATGTATGGAATTAGATTTAAAATGAACAGCGCAAAGGGAAACAATGCCATAAAGAAGCTAAATGCAATCGCACTGGCATGATAAGTCAAAGCACTTTCGGCAATTCCAAGGATGTACAATTCTAACAAATCATAAAAAGACAAGCCTTGCAACCACGGCAGTTTGATCCTTTTTAATGGCCGAACTAAATTGCGTAGTACGTGAATTCTTTCTATTCTTTCTTCAATATCCTTACTCATAGGTTTTAATTAGTAGGTTTCAAAAAGCCTTCAAGCTCAAATCCATATTATAAATCGAATGGGTCAAAGCTCCGGAGGAAATATAATTGACACCGCATTCAGCGTAACTTCGAATCGTATTTTCGTTGATATTTCCAGAGGATTCCGTTTGGCATTTATCGCCAATTAACGCTACTGCTTTTCTAGTATTCTCAAAATCGAGATTGTCTATCAAAATCCTGTAAATGCCTTCATTTTCTAAAATTTCTTTTACTTCGTCTAGGTTTCTGGCTTCGACAATGATTTTTAAGTCCAGATTTTTTTCCTTGAGATAGTCTTTGGTTTTGGCTATAGCCAAAGTTATTCCTCCGGCAAAATCATTGTGATTATCCTTGAGCATAATCATGTCATAAAGCGCAAAACGGTGGTTTTCGCCTCCGCCAATTTTCACTGCCCATTTTTCGCAAGCTCTAAATCCTGGAGTTGTTTTTCGAGTATCGAGAATTTTGGTGTTTGTTCCTTTGAGCAAATCCACGTATTTTTTTGTTTTGGTGGCAATGGCACTCATCCGCTGCATAGAATTCAGCAGCAATCGTTCAGATTTTAAAATGGATTGTGAGCTTCCTGATATATGAAAAACTATATCTCCTTTTTTTACCGGAGTTCCATCTAATATAAAAGTTTCTATTTGCAAAGCTGGATCAACATATTCGAGAATCATTTTGGCGAAAGCCACGCCAGCAATAATTCCGTCTTCCTTGACCAAAAGTTTTGCTTTTCCCCTTGCAGTTGCTGGAATGCAAGCCAAGGAACTGTGATCGCCCTCGCCTACATCTTCGCGAATTCCGTTTCGTATTATAAGTTGTAATTCGGTTTCGAATTGTGTTTTACTTATCATTATATGCTGAAAATTTAGAGAATGCTAAAGTACCATTTAATTTGTTGATTTGGAAATTTGATGATTTGGAAATTCAAAAAATCACATTCCAGTATTTTACTTTTAAAGATTATGCTATTATCACCTATTATTCATTAGATCCAGAAATCTAACAAATTGACACGGATTTCTGTTCCAATTTTCGAACACTAGCAAAATTCAAGAACTGAGCTAAGCAAATTGAAGAGTCAACTTCGAGGCTAACAATTTATAAAGTGTTTTGATTCTGATTTTGGCAAAACAAATTCAACACCTCCTAAGTAGTATTTAAATCTTAGATTTTCATACGTATGATAATGCATAATAAAAAATTGATAACGAAATACATTCTTTTGAAAAAATATATCTTTAAAAACATTTAATCTCCTTATTTACAATTAAATAGTTTTTATTATATTTACAAAACAAAAGAGTACATCCCCAGTAATCTAGTATCAAATTAGCCTATATTTTTTTTTCATCTATCCACGTTAAAAAAGCTTATATGACTAAAAACAACACCCTTTTGATAATAGAAGATGAAATGATAATAGCTGCTAATATTTCTTTGCAGCTCACCCATTTGGGCTATGAAGTAATTGGAATTATTTCAAAATCCAAAGAAGTATTACAACATCTGTCAAAGCAGACTCCCGATATTATTTTGATGGACATTAATTTGAAAGGAGAACTAGATGGCATTGAAGTAGCTACTTTAATTCAAAAAGAATATAAAATCCCCATTATTTATTTAACTGCAAACTCTGACGAGAATCATTTTGAAAGAGCCAAAGCTACTAATCCTTATGCTTTTATTTCAAAACCTTTCAAAAAATTAGATTTACAACGTGCCATAGAATTGACATTGGTGCGAATTAAAGAAGAGCAAAATAGAGAAAAAAGCTTGGATTCGTTTACAGATGAACCTTATATTCTAAGTGATTGTATCTTTGTTCGTAGCCACGACAAAATGGTAAAGGTTTGCATAAACAATATTCTTTACATCGAAGCGAAACGAAATTATTGCAAAATTCATTGTAAGGACAAAGAACATTTACTGGTTACTACATTGAAATATTTAGAGGAAAAATTAACATCCAATATCTTAATGCGCATTCATCGTTCCTTTATAGTTAATCTTAACCATATTGATGAAATTGCAACTAATCATGTTGTGATTGGTAAAAAAGCCATTCCACTGAGTGCCGAATTAAAAAAACAATTGCTCCTTCACATTCAAAAAATATAGTTTTCACAATCCTTGCTATGAAAAAAATTTTAGTTTGTATTTTTCTCCTTGTTTTTATAAAAGGATTCAATCAAAATACTACTGCAAAAAAACTTTCTGCTTTAGCTGTTTTGAAATTGAGTGAAAAATATCAAAAAAAAGCCACTTGGTTTCAAGAAATTCCACAATACAACAGGGACAGTAGCATTTATTATTTCGAAAAAGAAAGTAATTTATTAAAAGCCAATTCTCCCATTCAAAATGAGAAATTGGCATCTATTTATTTACAAAAAAGCAATTTACTTTCCTGTTTTTATAAACTAACTGGAATAGATTCATTGGCAACTATAGGATGGAGTTATTTTGATAAAATTGCTATAAATAAAGAAACCCAACTTTTAAAATATAACTTCCTGATAAATTGGGCTACTATAAAACTTGAATTAGGAGAACATAAAAAATCTTTAGAACTGTTTTCTAAAGCGCTTGCAGTTGCCGAAGATATTAAAAGTCCTGATTTTGTAGCAAAAAATTTAATGCCTAAGGGAATTTTTTATGAAAGATACCAACTAGAAGAAGAACAAAAATTATCTTTTGAAAATTTATCGATAAGCCTTTCGTATTATCAAAAATTTGGAGAAGCAAAAAAAACCATTAGAACTCTTTTCTCTTTATAAGTCACTAATTAGCTATTATACAGAACGAAACAGCGACTCAATATATCATTATTTCAATAAAATGCAGCCGGTTTTAAAATATACAAAAAACCCCATAATCCATGCTTGGTATTATGTTAGATTGGGCAGGGAATTAATAACTTCACCTGTTCATGGTCAATCCATAATTACCAAAAGCCAGTACGATGAGGGCAAAAAAAACATAGTCAAAGCACTAAAAATATTAGAAAAATATAAAATTAAAACAAGTAGCATTACTCCCTATGGTTATGGTTTATTGGCAGATTTAAATTTAAGAGACAAACAATATGATTTAGCAATCCGTAATTATAAAAAAAGTAAATTGGGTTATTTGTTATTAAAAAATCGCTATTCAACAGAAAGTATGTCACAATATTTAGGAATAGCATACCAACAAAAGGGGGATTTTCCTAATGCTTTAATGTATTTTAAGCAATATTTCGATCAATCTTTAATTTTTCAAAAAGAAAAAAATGAGCGAAGTTTACGTGAACACGAACTTCAAATTAATTTTCTAACACAAGAAAAAAAACTAATCAAAAAGCAAAATCAGCAAAATATTTTTGTTATCGCTTTGTTAATTATTGCCCTACTACTTGCTTGGTTCTACTGGAATTTTACAATTAAGCAAAAAAGCATTAAATTACTGGCCATTCTTAATGCTGATCTAGGAAGAAAAAACCTTTTATTGGACAAAAAAAATGCAGAAAATGAACTATTGCTTAAAGAAATTCACCATCGGGTAAAGAACAATCTTGAAGTTGTCACGAGTCTATTAGCATTACAATCAGCACAAACAGATGATCCAAAAACAAAAGAAGCAATTGTCGAAGGACAAAGTCGCGTAAATTCGATTGGAATAGTACATCAAAAATTATATCAAGGCACTAATCTTGGTTTCGTTGAAATGAAAGATTATTTCATAAGTCTTGGCGAAAGCATACTAAATAGTTTTGGAGTAGAAAATCGTATCGATTTAAAAATAGCAATGGAAAAGATTGATTTAGATATTGACACTGCAATTCCTCTAGGATTAATAATCAACGAATTATTAACAAACACCATAAAATATGCTTTCCCAAAAGACGAAAAAGGAATAATAACCATTAGATTAGAAAAACAAAATAACACTATTCTTCATTTAGAGGTTACTGATAACGGTGTTGGAAAATCAGGCATTGTTAATGGCACCGGTTTTGGCGGGCAATTAATCTCCTTGCTTACCCAACAATTAAATGGCACAATGAAGGAACAAACACAAAATGGCACCACAATCCTTTTTGATTTTAAATTAACTGAATCCGATTTAAGAAATCATTAGATAACGATTGTCTAATTTCAATTTTTTCTTTTTATTTCTAAACAAATTATTTTCTGTTTGCCAATCCAAATTATTCATCTTCGATAAATAAAAACTAGTCTTCGGACAATTTTTATACTATTTCGTCCTAATTCGCAATTGTTTATAATTGATTATCATTTACTTAGACTCAGAATAAATAATTATTCTACTAACTTCTAAAACAGTAAAACATGAACAACAATTTCCGTTTTAAGATGAAGAATGTTTTTCTTCTCTTGATGTTTATCCCTTTTATAGGAATAAGCCAAGCCAAAAATGTGGTTTCCACAAATCGAGTTTTTCCAAAAGTTGACAAAGTGCTTGAATTTGAAAAAGCTTTAGCCACTCATGCAAAAAAGTACCACACAGGCGATGTTAAATGGCGCGTATTCCAGATTCAATCAGGTCCAGATGCTGGTGGTTACCACATTGTTGAAGGGCCAAAGAGTTGGGAATCAGAAGACACTCGCGGTGATATTAATGTCGAGCACAACAACGATTGGCATAAAAACGTCACCATTTATTTAACTGATAAATCTTCTAGTGGCTATTCTGTTTATATCGATTCGTTGAGCACAGTTGCCGTTGGGGATTACTCTGACAAAGTACAAATTACACATGTTTATCCAAAACTAGCTTCTAACAACAAAGTGGCAACTATGTTAAAAAACTTAAAAGCCGTTTGGGCGGAAGAAGGTGCCTCCGTTGCCGTCTATGAATCTAATGGATCTGGAGTATCGCAATTTGCAATTGCAAGAAGATATAAACAAGGACTTAAAGAAAAAGCGGAAGGTTTCCGCAAACCATTTAGTCAGACTTATGATAAGGTACATGGCAAAGGATCTTATAGTCTTTATATGGATAATGTTAAAGAATATTTCACAGAAATATGGAGTGAATTGCTTTTTCTGCGAAATGATTTGAGTTCGAAATAATTACTACAACCAAAACAAAATCTTTAGTTCGAAAATATTTCCAGCTACGAACCAGTAACAGGCTATATTCGCATAAAGTTAAGCTACACAGCAAAAAAATAATAATCAAACCTGTTCCTTTCCGATTGAAGTGAACAGGTTAATTACAGTTTCTGTAAAAACTAACGATGCCGTAATGATGGTGATTTGGGTTAGAAAACAGGAATTTATGAAATAAAATTTCAATAAAAAAATGAAATAATAATTACTGACATTGGCAAATTTACTGAAGTTTAGAAACGCAACTCCGAAGGCAAATGGATTTCTATTTATGGAATGTAGAATGTCAATGAGGTGGTAAAATAAAATATGAAAAAAAATAGAAATTTATATTTAAGCAGTAGTATTTAAAATCTTATATTTGGTTTTATTAACAAAAAATACTGTTTATGAAATCTTTTTTAAGCCTACTTTTTGTAACCTCATTATTATTCATTTCTTGCAAGAAAAAACTCGAACCACAAGAAAGCACAATTCCATCTAAAATAGTACCGTTTACTGAAGCCGCAAATCAGCAACAGAACCAGACTGTAATGCCGAGCCAGACTTCGCCAAAGCCAAATGTGGTAAATCAAAACTCGACTGTATCATCTCCAGTGGCGGTTGCCAAAGGAATGAATCCAGCCCACGGACAACCCAATCATCGCTGTGATATCGCTGTTGGAGCACCCTTAAATTCTCCTATAGTTCCAGCTAAAAGCAATCCAGTAATTCAACAACAAAACAACACTATTCCTACAACTACTGTAACTCCAAATCCAACAGTAATAACGCCCACCCCGGAAGGAATGAACCCACCACACGGTCAAGAAAAACACCGTTGCGACATTGCTGTTGGAGCGCCATTACCAAAAGAGTAATTTAATTTTTTTGGTATGTACCCAATTATTTTCAATTTCAGATTGTCTTAAAAAGGCAGCCTTTTTTTAATTGAAATTTTTTAGGTAAATGACAAAAATTCAAATAAACTTCATTCCAAATTGTTATATCCTGTAAACAGTGATTTTGACACAAAGTCGAGATTCTATTTGAAAACCTTTATTGCTCTTCTACCGTGTTTTTATATTGTTGTTTTTTTGGATATTCTAATCCAGAAAGTCACCGATTTTTTAGCTCTATACAAATGCAATCATTGTCAGTAAAAATAATTTTTCTAACCTTTCTAAGTCAGTTAAGTAATTAGAAATATTTTTATGGATATACTAATTTAGCATATAAGTAGCGTTAAGAAAAAACCTAACTTTTAACATATGAAACGCATTAATTCTTCAATTTAAAAATACAAAGTCTTTTTTTTGGTATAATTATTATCCAGAATCCTTCTCAAACTATCCTTAAACCCGATAATGAAAACTAGTGATCTACTGTCTTAACTTCTTTTGAAGAATCAAATTGAAAATTAGACTTATAACGACAGTCAAAATATCCCTTTCTAATCACATTAACTAGGGCAATATGGCTCTGCATTGCACATGAATTAAAAACTTTGTAATGGGATGTTCCGTCTATGAGATGCAAGTTTAATTGATACCATTTATAGGTGTTCATTTTAACAATTAAAGCAGTAAAAAGAATTATTGATACCAATAGCATAATCGAAACTGGTAAATATTTTGCAGAAATGGATAACAAAATCAACAAAATGGATAACGATACAATTTTATTTAATAAGCTAAATTTACATTTTTTGATGTAAATTTTATACACCTCAGAGAATAAAACATTTTTCTCTTCTTTATTTTTATTTCTTAAAATGAGTCCGCTTTCGGTTAGAGATAGTGTTTTAAACTTAGCAATACAAATTGAATTATTTATAAGAGAATTATTATTCATATTTCGAAATTTATTAAAGTGTTTAGCAATTTTTATAAAAAAACCCTGCCCATTAAGGAACAGGGTTTAGATAATAGTAAACAAAACCGATATTTGTTATTCTTTTTGCGCGCTTTTTTGCTGGGCAAGAGCCCTGAATTTAAAGAAAACAAAGAGTAAACCTATCGCAGCTAAAACCCACACATAATCATCAATAGGTGCGCCAGGTGTAGTATCACCAGCTGGATCTTCTAAAGCGTCGCCTGTATCATTAGTTCCGGGTTGTGCAAATAACACAAAAGTAGAACACAGGTAAAAAGCAGTTATATAGTATTTTAATAAATTATTTTTCATTTTTTGATGTTTTTAAAGTTCTTAATTCACTACTTTTTTAGTTACTACTGAATTGTCAGCCCCAGTTACTTTTACCAATAACACTTGTTGAAAAGCTCTCAGGTTTTTGATAGAAGCTGAAGTGGCATTCACTTCTTTTTGCTCTGATACTAATCTACCTTGAATATCATACACTTTAATGTTACTAATAGCATTAGCACCTGAAATAACACTTATTGTTCCATTGTTTCTGTACACCACAACACTGTTATCGTTAAATGCGGAAGCATTTACTTTCAACGTTTTTTGGTATTTCAAGGAGAATCTTGTGTTATCAACTCCTGGAATTGCAGTAAAGGTATATTCACCTTCTTTCAAATTAGTTTCAGCTCCCGTTTTGCTATCTACAAGATACACATCTTGTCCTGTAGCAAACAATCCATCTGTATGGTCAATAGCAATGGTGTAATCACCAGCCAAATCAGTTTTGAAATTTAAGGCAACCACATCTGCAAGATCAAATGCAGGACGACCTTGAATGGTGTATTCCGCGTTGTTGATGTTAGAGGTTAAAGCAAACTTACTGTCATTAATGAATTTCCCATCATACATATCTACTCCTAAACTACCTTGATCAGAATACGTTACCGCCATTTGAGAAAAATCTCCTGCTGCATTTGTAGCGTTTAACCAAACTCGTCCGGCAGCAACAACTTGTTTTGTTTTAAAGAATTGTCCAGTATTGTTAGCTACTCTTTGACCATTTTTGAAAGTTAAAGAAGACGCTCCAGATTTAGCTTCTACAAAAAATCCTTGACCTGTTTGAAGAACACCTACAGGATCTAAAGAATTTGCATTTCCATTTGTGGCGAACGTACCTGTAGGTCCACCAGAAACCCAAGTACAATAAGCAGTACCCGAACCATTGGTTTTTCTCCAGAAATATAATGTAGATTCAATAGCAGTAGTATTATCTGAAATAAATGTTGTCATATTAACCGTTGACGGATAAGGATTTCCTACTAAATTGTAGCGCAATCCAGTGCCACCAGTGCCAATTAATACCACTGAAATATCTCCATTATTAGGTACTCCCGAAAATGCTCCAGAATAATTCAAAGTTGCCGTACCTGCATCATATCCTGATAATAAATCTGTATTAGGCATGCGAATTAAATAGCCAGAACCTGTAGTAAAAGTAGTCATAGTCGGGCTAGCAATTGCACCATAGGCCCCATTTACACCTCCGGTGTTATACAGAGTGTCATACGAATAAAAACGGCTTGGCGCTTGTGATGTCATAGGCGAAAAGTCAGCTAAAGTTTGCGTTCCAGTAACTGGAGAGGACCACAAGGTATAGTCTAATCTTTTTAATGGATTACCATTGCGCTTTACAACAATATTTCCGCTATTAGTATTGGTTGTTCCAGCTTGAATTAAGTTTGCAT
>Ga0209702_10000986_pt1 | contig 57951 bp, 47 predicted proteins | sample FRY01_FD_187210 | JGI IMG/M metagenome (GOLD analysis project Ga0209702, IMG submission 187210) | Freshwater microbial communities from Lake Fryxell liftoff mats and glacier meltwater in Antarctica - FRY-01 (SPAdes) (version 2) | ecosystem: Environmental > Aquatic > Freshwater > Ice > Glacier...
AGATGAAAATGGAACAGATGGAATTGTTGATTTGTGTGATGGAAAAAGTAAATAATTCGATGAGAACATTTAATAATCAGATATTGACAGATTTAGATGTATTTCATCAAGTGATTGATTTTGAGGACGATGCAAAGTTGAAAAGAATGCAGTCAACGATGAAGATTTTTAAAGATTATGTTTATGTGAGTTCGAAATTGCAAAATATGATAAAAGAATCTGGTATGGAGGATTTTAATATTTTTGATTATTTGAAAGAATTTGAAGAAGAAGATAATGGAGAAGAAGAAGTTGAAGATTTGGATTTAGATTTGTTTGAGGAAGAAGAAATTGATGAAGTGGAGGTTTTTGAGGAGGAGGATTTTGAGGAGGAGGATTTTGAGGAGGAGGAGACACCACCCCGTGAAAAAGAATTTTCACGAACCCGCCCCGAGGCAGGTTTTTAAGAGTAAAGAAAGAGGGAAAAGGGTGTAATTGAGTGCAAAGAAGCACACCCTTAATCCCGCAAATTTAGGATTAGGGAGGGGATAAGAAAATAAGAGACCACCCCGTCAGACTGCGTCTGCCACACCTCCACAAAGGGGAATTTAAGAAAAAAATTAAAATGAGTGTAATTGAGTGCAGGATTTTGGGAGGAGAAGCACACCCTTAATCCCGCAAATTTAGGATTAGGGAGGGGATAAGAAAATAAAGAGACCATATTAATTAACATATTTTTTTAAATAATAATAACAATATTTGCATATTAAAAAGTGTCAAAATATATTAGTGTAAGACAGAAAATAAAGAGACCACCCCGTCAGACTGCGTCTGCCACCCCTCCATAAAGGGGAATTTAAGAAAAAAGTTAAAAAAGAGGGTAATTGAGTGCAGGATTTTGGGAGGAGAAGCACACCCTGAACACGAAAATTTAAGATTTGGCAGGAAATTTAAGAGTAGGAAGACGACCCGCCGATTGTCTCTACAAAATAAAAAAATTAAAAAAGAGGGTAATTGAGTGCAGAATTAATAATATATATTAACAATTGCGGCAATTAACATTAATATTAAATTGCAATCGTTTATGCCTAAATGAATTTAGAAAATATAAATATTATAAAAAAATCAATCTATGATTTGACATTTGAAGATTGGATAAAGTTTGTCGAAAAGCTTGGTGAAAAAAAATTTAGAGCAGAACAAATATTTATTGAGTTATACAAAAATAGACGCAAGTCTGTTGATGAATTCAAAACTTTGCCACCAATAATCAAAACAGCAATTAACGAATCCTTTAATTTTGAAATATTTACATCTACCAAAAAACAAGTTTCTGTCGATGGTTCGGTAAAGTTTTTATTCAAATTAATTGATGGTAAAGCAATAGAATCGGTATATATGCCTTGGTTGGACGACGACTCAAGCACTCCAGTCAGAGAAACACTTTGCATCTCTTCACAGGTTGGCTGTGCAGTTGACTGCTCATTTTGTGCGACAGGTAAGTTGGGATTTATGCGAAATTTAACTATTTCAGAAATTGTGGGACAAGTTTTAGAAGTAGAAAAGGAGTTAAATACAAAAATCACAAATATAGTGTTTATGGGAATGGGAGAGCCATTACTTAATTATAAAAATGTTGTAGAAAGTATTCGAATATTAACTAATGACAAAATAGATATAATTAGACCGAAAAGAATTACAGTTTCGACTTCTGGCGTGGTACCGAAAATGTTTAAATTAGCTGATGAAAATTTGGGTGTGAAATTAGCATTATCATTACACTCGACTACAAATGGCGTGAGAGATAAAATTATTCCAATTAATAAATCTAATAATTTGAATAAAATTATGGAAGCAATCGAATATTATTTTCATAAATCAAAATTACCAATAACTTATGAGTATATTCCATTTGCGGGCTTGAATGATACAGAAATAGATGCAAAACGTCTTGCCAAAATTTCAAAAAGATTACCATCAAGAATAAATTTAATACCATATAATGATATATCTTTTACCAATCCAGTTGGATATTCAGCAGAATTAAAACCAACAGACAAAGATGGAATTACTGAGTTTGTCAAAAATATCAGAAAATATGGCGGAACAGTAACAGTTAGAGATACATTTGGGTCAGATATTGATGCTGCTTGCGGACAGTTGGCTTTGTCTGAAAAGTCAAATAACTTATAAGTTGTTTTTGTGTAGTTTGTACTTTATACCATCGAAAAATGCTTTCACAACTGTTTTTCTGGAATTTGAATTATCAGCTCTAAAATACCATATAATCAGATAATTTATTGGACGAAATAATCTAACCAAAAAAGAACCGTGTAATTTATTGATTATAATTGAATTACGAATTATATAATAATGCTTCCAATTTAAAACAAATTTGCCATTTTCATTTTTTTCATCTAAAATATAATCTAATCTTCTATTAGTTATAGCACTTTTGACAATATAAATTGGGTAATTAAATTTACTAATTCTAATAAAGTATTCGGTGTCATCTCCATAAATGAAAAAATCAAAAATAGGCAATCCGACCTTTTGAATTATATTTTTGTGAATCAAAGGTCCCTCGAAAGTTATTCCAACAGCTGGGATTAACTCATTAGAATTATCAATAATTTTATTATCAATAATCTTTTTCCAAAAGCTTTTGAGTGGATTTATTAAATTATAACTAATTGTATCATTCAGAAAAACATTATTTTTATTATCATATCGGAGAGTAGTCAAAACGCATTCTTTATTTGCAAATTTTAGCAAATGCTCTAAAGTATTAATATTGTGAATAATATCATCATCCATTACCCAAATCCAATCACAATCGTAATTTAAAGCATTTTTGATACTAGTAAATTGACCACCAGAAGACCCAACATTATCTTGATTGATAATTATTAAATCACTTTGAGAATTAAGCCAATTTAATGTATCATCAGTTGACCCATTATTAACAATTATAATATATTTAGGTTTAAGAGTTTGATTTCTGAGTGAATTAACTAAGTCTTTTAATAATTCTAATCTATTATAAGTTACAACTACAGCTATTACATTTTCAGCGATATTTGGTATTTTTATTTCACTTATACTCATAATTTGTGGATTTAGATATTAGAATAGATAAAATAGTAGAGTAATATAACAGATTAATGAAATAGGTCAATATTTAGATCAATATTTAGATAAATCTATTTGAAAATGTTGTAAATTATGAGAGTTTGCCATAAAATCTGGAATTAGTTCTGTTGCTTCTTTATGACTTGCCAGAGTAAGTAAATTGATACAATCAATCTGATTTAACCAAGAATATTCCACATGTTCTATTGATAAAGAAACTTTGTCATCTGCAACTAACGCAATAAAAGTAGGGGACAATTGCACACTGTCAGAGTATCTTTCATAGAATTTAGCTAAGTAAGGCAAAATCCAAAATTTAAGTGGTACTAAGCCAGTTTCTTCTTTCATTTCTCTGATTGCAGTTTGAATTGCTGTTTCATTTTTTTCAATTGTACCTGTAATTACTTGCCATATATTAGGATAAATTTTAGTTAGGTTGTTTCTTTTTAGTAATAAATATTCAAATTCCTCTTTTTTAGTCTCGCTTTGTTTATTTATTTTATATCTTATAGTATGTAACTGAATATAATTTGATGATACTATGCTCATTAGTCTTTATTTTTGTATAATTAAAAAGTTGATAGTTATTAAGCTTGTTACATAATTGTTATTTTGTAAAGACATATTTAATGACAACAAATCCAATTATCAATAAAAATAATAATCCCATTGTAATCAATTCAAAATATTTGTCAATATAAACCTTGACCTTAGGTCCCAAAATATAAATAAATGTAGCAACTAAAAAGAAGCGAGCACCTCTACCCAAAAATGATACTATTGTAAACATAGTTAAATCCATTTTGGTAGCACCAGCAGCCAACGTGGCAACTTTATATGGTATTGGAGTAAAAGCAGCACCACCCAAAAACCAAATTCCCTTCTCAGAATTATATCCATCAACAACTACTTGCCAAGCTTCTTGACCGTGATAAAATTCTATTAAACTATTACCAATAGTTGCCATTAAAGAATATCCGAGATAATATCCGAACATACCACCCAAGACACTTCCTATAGTACAGATTAATGCAGCTTTCAATGCTGTCTTGGGGCTTGCAACAGCTATAGCAACTAATAAAATATCTGGAGGCAAAGGAAAAAAAGAAGATTCTGCAAAAGAAATAATAAATAAGATTAATAACGCTTGTGGTTTTTGAGCAAAACCCTCCATCCAAAGTTTTGAATTTTGTAATAATTCTCTTAATTTTACTAACATATTATTTTGAAACCTCTTCCCAAACACCCATATTTAAAAATTTCTCTCTTTTGATTTTCAACAATTCATTACTTTCGATTTTAGATAAAGTATCAAGCTCTTCAATTAGAACATTTTTTAATATATCAAATTGTTTGTTATGGTCAATGTGAGCTCCACCAATTGGTTCAGCTACAATTCTATCAATGATACTGAATTTTTTTAGGTCTGGTGCAGTTAATTTTAGAGCTTCTGCTGCCTGTTCTTTGTAATCCCAACTTCTCCAAAGAATACTCGAACAAGATTCAGGAGCAATAACAGAATACCATGAATTTTCTAACATTAATATTCTATCACCAATTCCAATACCTATAGCACCTCCAGATGCACCTTCGCCAATTATAACAACTATAACTGGCACTTTTAGCCCAGACATGTATAGTAAATTATCTGCAATTGCCTCAGCTTGTCCTCTTTCTTCGGCTTCAATTCCAGGGAATGCACCAGGTGTGTCAACCAAAGTTATAATTGGACGACCAAATTTAGCAGCCATTTCAAATAAACGCTTTGCTTTTCTATATCCTTCTGGATTTGACATACCAAAATTTCTATATAAATTACTTTTGGTATCTCGTCCTTTTTGATGCCCAACAACCATTACAGGCTGTCCATCTAATTCTGCAAACCCGCCAATAATTGCTGGATCATCTTTAAATTTTCTATCTCCGTGCAATTCTATAAAATTATCGAAGATATTACTTAAATAATCAGATGTAATAGGTCTTTCGGGATGTCTTGCTATTTGCACCCTCTGCCATCTTGTCAAATTATTATAAATGTTAATTCTTAATTCTTCAGATTTTTGCTCTAATTTAGTAATTTCATCACCAAGGTCCAGGGTCTGACCCAAAGTACGCATTTCATCGATTTTTTTCTCTAATTCGATTATAGGTTTTTCAAATTCTAATATAAATTTAGTTGCCATTATTTTTCACCAAATATTTAATTAATATTTCAATATCCAAAGAAATTGAATAATTCTTAATATAAAACAAATCTAATTTTTTTTTCAATTCTTTACTTAAGATATTGTTGTCTTCAAAATAAAAGACTTTAGTAAGTGTAATCAATCCTTTTTTGAAATTATTATCATATAAACTTTTATTTGAATTTATATCAATTTCTTCTACACCAACAATTGATTTAAGTCCTTTTAATACATTTATTAATTCTTTAAATTTTCCTTTGTATTTAGACGAATTTAATAAAAATATTGGAGAAAAGATAATAATTAATAATAAAGATAATGAAATATCAAAAAATCTTTTATAAAATTTATATCTAACTGGTAAAAAGTCCTTTAAATTTAAACTTAAATTATTTGTAATTTCATTAATTATTCGAGAATAAATCAAGTCTTCAAAATTATTAACAAAATGTATTTTATCTTTAAAATCAATTTGTTTGTATTTAATATTTTTTAGTAAATCTCTTTTATTCTCTTGATCAACTAAAATTAATTCATTGATTTTGTAATCATTTACTACTTTTGGTAAATAATCAAAATGCCCCAAATATTGTATATTGAATATTTCTGATTCAATAATATCTTTATCAACTGGTTTAGTATAAACACTTCCAATAATTTCACTTTTGTCAATTATAAAATTGTTTTCAAGGAAAGTTTTTATTGAATTTTCCTCTCCAGACAGTAGAATTCTTTTTTTATTTGGTTTAATATTTTTGGATAATAAATCTGACCAAATTAAGTCCATTAGCATAACAAAAGTTGATGAAAAAATAAGAGTTAATATTACTCCTCGTGAAAAGGCATAATCTTTAAAGAAATAAGTTAATGATGAAAGAATAAAAAAAGTAATCATTTGAGAGTAAATGATTTTCAAAAACGACTTTTTCCCTTCAAAATATTCACCAATACTAAATTTAGAAACAAAGTTAATCAAAGGAATAATCAAAAATACTTTTGGATATGCATAATCTGGAAACCAAAAGAATTCGCCTTTCACTAATTTTGTAGATAAAATAAGTAACAAATTGACAATAATTATATCTTTTAATATATAAAAAAAATCGCTTTTGTATTTTATTATACTAGCAATTGAATATCTTAAATTAATACCTAATTTAAGAAAATTCAAGAACACTTTAGAACTTTGATAATGTTTTGAAGTATATATTTTCATAGCATCATAAAAATGAAACAGCTCATCAATATTGCTTCTTTTGGTACTCTCACCCTTAAAATGTATGATAGTCGTTTTGGGATAATATAAAATTTTATAACCTAACTTATAGATTCTATAACAAATATCAATGTCTTCACCATACATAAAATAATCTTCATCAAATCCTTTAATCTGCTTAATTATGTCTGTCCTTGCAAACATAAATGCACCGATTAGAGCTTCAATTTCATTAGTTTCATTTTCATCTAAATAAGTTAAATTATAGCCAGAAAAAATCTTAATTTTGGGAAATAATTTTTGGAGTCCAAATAATTTAGTGAAAGCAACCCAAGGAGTAGGAAATCCTCTTCTGCAAGGTAATTGAAATGTGCCATCTGAATTTAAAACTTTGCAACCAGAAAGCCCAATTTTAGGGTCGGATTCCATCAACTCAAACATAATGTTTAATGTATCATCTTTGAGTACCGTATCAGGGTTTAAGATTAAAGTGTATTTTCCATAAACATAACCGAACCCAATATTATTAGCCTTGCTAAATCCAATATTATTATCTAAATTTACAAATAAAGTTTGAGGGAAAATAGGAGAGAGGTAATTAATTGAATTATCAGTAGAATTATTATCTATTACAATCACTTGAATATTTAAGTTTGTATTACTGTTATAAATTGACCTTAGACTTTGAATTAAATAATCTTTAACATTATAATTTACAATGACAATAGAAACATCTATATTTTTATTTTCTAATGTATCATTATTTATTAAATTTATGTTTGCAGTACTTGTGTTCAAAATATCTCAAAATCTTGTTTATAATATTTGTTAAAATAGATATTCAAAAAATGTATAAACTATCGATTAATACCAAGTTTTAACTTCCAAACCAGAAATATTGCTTCATATATAATTTTTTTATTCATTTTAGAAACTCCATTCATTCTATCTATAAAAATAATTGGGATTTCTTTAATTCTTGCACCTTTTTTCCATAATCTATAAGTCATTTCGATTTGGAATCCATAGCCATTAGAATGAATTTTATTTAAGTCAATCTTTCTTAAAATCTCAGCTCTGAAACACTTAAATCCACCTGTAGCATCTTTAACTGGCAAACCTGTAATAATTTGAGTATATAAATTAGCTCCATAACTTAACAATAATCTACTTAGGGGCCAGTTCACAACATTTACGCCTTTGATATACCTTGAACCTAATACCAAATCATAATTTTCTAATTCTTTCAAGAAATTTGGCAATTCCTTTGGGTCGTGAGAAAAATCGGCATCCATTTCAAATATTGCTTCAAATCCTTTTTCTAAACAATATTTAAATCCATCACAATAAGCAGTACCAAGTCCCATTTTGCCAGGTCTTTTGATTAAATGGATTTTATTATTGTTGGTCATCAAATTTTCGACAATTTCAAATGTACCATCAGGAGAATTATCATCAACAACCAAAATATGAATTCCTTCTACAGAAGCCAATACAGCATTAATTAATTTCTCAATATTATCTCTTTCATTATATGTAGGTGTTACTACTATTGACTTCATTAGAAAATTCTGCTCCAAATTATGAAAAAAAATAGAATAAGTATTTGTAATTAGTTTTTGATATAAAATAAAATATATAATTAAATATCATGTTCCCATTTAGAAGTTGGATTACCTTTGAAGAAATCTATTAATCCAAATAAAAATCCGATATTCATCAATATAAAGAACCTGTATATTTTAAAGAAAACAAATGTTCTTCCAAAATTTGTACCGAACTTATCAATAATTACTGCTAAAACAAATAATAACAATAATCCTTCAAAAATTGCTCTAAAATAATTTACCAATACTACATTATCCAAAAAGAAATAACCTATAATTACTGTTAATATTATAAATAAAGGAGATAATAATCTTAAAAATTTATTTGACCATGTAAAATAACTTGCCCACCCATAACTAAATCCCAAAATACTTTTTTTGGAATAAATGGTAGATAAGATACCAGAAGATAAACGTACTCTTCGTTTAAATTCATTCTGTAGATTTTTTTCTCTTACTTCAAAAACAACTGATTCTGAATTATAAACAACTTTTTTGTGTTGTACCAAACAAGTCAGAACTGTATAATAATCATCACATACTTTACTATTCGGAATTGCTTCATATAAGTTCATTTTCATCAAATAAAATGCACCCAAACTATTTACACTTGTATCAATTTCTGAAGACCATAATCTAAGATAATGTTCATATTTTTGATAAAAGGATTCACCCAAAAATCCAACATTATCAAATTGCAAATTTTCTGAAATCATAGTTTCAGAATAATTTTCTTTTTTAACTTGTATCATTCTAGATATAATAATACCTACATTTTCATCTTTAAGATATTTTATTGACTGTTTAATAGAATCTTTGGTTAATCTAATATCAGCATCCATATAAAATACGTAATCTGTTTTGACGTGATTTATTAAGTTATTTAAAACGAAATTTTTACCAATTCTATCATAAATAAAAAACTGTAAATTCCCTTTTCCTTCAGCATACCCTTCAATTAGTTTGTTCGTATTATCATTTGAACCATCAGAGCCAATCAAAATGTCAAAGTTTTCTAATTTATAATCGGATTTATATATTGAATTAAGGCATTCGATAATTAAACTTTCTTCATTATAAACTGATAATAAAATTGTTACTTTAGGTTCATATTGATTGTCTATTTTTCGAGTTGTCTTTTTAAATTTATGTATTAAATACAACAACACCGGATAAACAAAATACGGATAAAAGAAGAAGAATATTAATATGTAAAAAATTATTTCCAATATTTCCCTAAATAACTAACTTTATATTAATTTATTTTAATTAATTCAACAGTTCAAAAATACAAAATTTTATTCTAAAATTCTTCTAAAAATCTTCAAATCTAAAAGTTACACGTGCTCCATAATTATTATAAGATTCAAAATTCATTGAATTTTCATAATAAACTCTTAAATGAATGTTAAAGTGTCTTATCGGTTCTATAGCCCCACCAATATCAACACGCAAGATTTTACTAAGGTTACCATCTAAAAATGTTACTCTATCTGAGTCCCCAAGAAAACTATCTTGTACAATTAAAGGGTCTCCGCCTACATTTTTGATTAAATCATTATTAGAGTCAAAAATATTTTTTCCGTGTCTTGTCAAACTCAAATCACAAAATAATGGATATCTTTGACCTATCCAAACATTTGTTCTAAATAATATTCTATCTGAGTTAGGTTGAATATTTGAACCGAACAATAATCCATCGTTTGTAATAGAATTCTGCTTGTTAAAATGAGAAAAAGTATATGGTTCGACTCTAGTATATTCAAATGCAATATCAATAGGAGAATTGAATGAATAAGTCGTTCCAATATTCCAAGCAGTTTTATTACTCCAAAATCCTTTCCCAATTTCAGAAATAATAACATCATCTAATAAAAAACTACCTTTAATTTGCAAATTATCCATTGGTCTTAAAGTAAAATCGATTCCCATTGTAGAATTATCTCTATCTCTCAAAGCATGTTCCATACTTTTTAAAAAACTTAATGGATTTAGATAACCAATTTCCATAGATCTTTCACTATAAATCACACCTTCCCAAAAAGAAATCTCACCCCACTTGGGTCGGAAAGAAAATCTGTGCATCACATAATATTTGGACGGTATTATAAATTGAAACCCCGTCCCTACTTGAGAAGAATCACCTCTCAGTGCTAATAATGAATAATGTGAAAACCGATATTCGAAATTACTAAACTTAGCCCCCAATTGAATTCCATCAGCAGCAGGTGAAGTATTAGATATAAATAACTTTTGGTCTATTCCTGCTCCTAATTGCCTTGTTTCCCTACCAATATAAGCATAAAACCAATCTTGTTCATATCTCAAATGAGATTCTGTAATATCTACATCACTATTTAAGTTGTTGAATTTAATATTTTGTCTTAACAAAGGGTCTTGAAGTGCTAATTGTCTATCACCATTAAGTAACGAACCATTAGTTGCTTGTAATAAATACCCTAATTTTCTATCAATAGTTCCATTTAATCTAAATCCACCATAAGCCATTAACGCATTTCTATTTCCTGACATATTACTTTGTTGAAAGTTATATTCAACCTTACCTAATGGTCTTAAAATCACTTTATTATTTGAGTCTTGATAATGATAAAGATATTTTTCAGTATTATTGAATAAATTTGAGCTAAATAATTGATTTGTATCAATATCATTATAAAACAAAACTATTCTTTCGAGTGGTAAAAGATTGTGCCCTTCAGAATTTTTAGAGAAATCTTTTGAGTTATTATTATAGTAATTTCCACTTTTAATATTATAATCAAATACTTCAAATTCTGTTAAATATCTATATAAAGTTTCTTTGTCATTATAAGAAAGTTTATTTTCATTTTCTTTTAAATTAATTAATACTTTAATCACTTCTTTTTTTGTTAAAGGTAGTGCTGATAAAGACATATTTTGCATATAACCCTTATTTTCTGCTCTCAACAAAAAATCATAGACAGGATTAGATATCGGAACATTTTCTACTTGTCCAAATAAATAATTTATATTAATAAAGAATAATATTAAAAGTATTAATTTCAAATATTGTTTTAAATTAGTTAAATGAAGTTGTTATTTTTTAAAAATATTAAATACTAAAAATGTTATTGAAGCCAAAGCACCTAATAAAGAAGCATATAATCCATATTGTTGGTCAGAAACTTGTTTTGGAATGTCTGGTTCACCAGGAACATAAACTAAGTCTCCATCCTGTAATGGGTTTTCTTCAGGGTCTAACCAAATTTTATTTTCGCCTCTTATAATACGTGTTCTGTCTTTTTCAGCAATTGTAGTATAACCTCCAGCTTTTTGTATATACCATTCAAAATCTTTGTTTCCGTCAAATGATACAAAACCTGGATTTTTTACTTTACCAAATATATAAATTTTATTTTGCTTTTCAGCAATATAAATCACATCTCCATCTTCTAATAATAAATCTTCAGACTTGTTTTTCGAATTTAATGCGACATCAAAATTGCAAGAAACATAAGGTCTTTTATTAACTAAATCTAACATAAATCTTGATGTATCTTCTAATGTTAGGTCACTATTTTGGAAATAATCCATAAATTCTTTTCTTTTGTCTTCATAAGAGTTATTTTGATTACTTCGTCTTAAAACATAAGAGTTGCCCAAAAAAGCTTTTTGTGTAATGCCACCAGCACTTTCAATTAATTCTTTTAAAGTAGTTTGGTTATTATTTATTTGGAAAATCCCTTCATTATTAACCTGACCTTTTAATGATACCAAACCATTTAGATTGTTGATGTAGTCTTCCTTTTTTTCGACTACTACAAAACAACCAGGGCTCAAATTATAATCTTGACTTAATAAGTTCATTTCTTTATCTATAGATATATGAACTTTTTCACCGGTGGAATTATAGAAAAAAACTTTGTCAATATCAGCAGTACTTTTTAGTCCAGCTCCACATTTAAGCAAAAAAGAAAGTTTGTCATCTTTTTTGAACTCCAAGGTATAAGGTCTTATCACTTCACCAGAAATTGAGATTGTTGGGAAGTTGGTCTCTTCGAAAGGTACATAAATTTTGTCTCCTTCTTTAATGTGTGGGTCTTGTGAATAGTCATTTGAAGCATAAAACCTTTCTAAATCAACATTTAAAGATCTACCATCATTTCTAATTACACTAATGTTCCTTGTACTATAATAAGCTTTGGAAGATACACCAGAGCTCAGGTATGTTGTTTCAAATTCATTTTTTCTTCTAATATTATCTAAATTCATAGGAGAGTTCATAGATGTTTTATCATCAGAGCTAACTCTATTGAGGTAATTTAGAATAGTTGAAATTCTATAAGTTGATGGAAAAACATAAGTACCAGGTATAGACACATTTCCAGTTATTGTAATAATACAACTTCTAGGTTTTTTGATAGTTAATATGATTCTGAAATCTTTTATTTGAGTTTTTAATAATTCCTCAATTTCTAACTTCAGTACAGCCAATGTTTTATTTTTTGTGTTTATTTCACCAAAATTACGAGGTAATATGAGTAAATTATCAGGAGTTATCTCAATGTATTCTTCTTTATTAGAAGTTGGTAAAATTTTGAGTAATAAGACATCACCAGGACCAGGAAAGTAATAATTTATATCAATATCATTTCCAACCGGCAAGTTATTTGATTGACTCATATTAGAATTCAAAGAAGATTTAATCTCATCTTCCATCAATGATTTGCCACCAACTTTATCAATATCAAACTGTGAATATGAGTATTGAATAGAAAAAATTAATATTAATATAAACATTAAGTTAAACTTTAATAAGGATATATTAAATTTTAGAAAAAACTTTTTGTTGAATAATTGCATTAGAATATATTTCGTTTATAATAACGTTACACAATATAAAAGTAAATATTTAAAATGTTGATTGATTTTGTAGATGAAAATTACTAAAAAAAATAAAATTAAAAATTTACTCTGCTTTCAAACGTAACTAAGTAATTATTAACTTATTTTATAATTAAATTTTATCAACAAATGAAAAAGAAAAATATTTCTATAAATTTAAAATATAATACATTAAGATTAATTATTATGATTAATCTTTCATTCATTACTTTTAATAATAGCTTGATTTCTCAAAATAAAATTGAAACTCAAAGAAAATCAACCTCAGTAACTATTTATAATGACAACTTAGGAGTTATCAAAGAAAATCATACTGTAAGTTTAGATAAAGGATTAAATTTAATAAATTTAACCAATGTTGCTTCTCAAATCCAACCTACATCTGTTAATTTAGAAATTAACGCTAAATTATTAGAACAAAACTACCAATATGACTTAGCTTCTATTTATTCCATACTTCAGAAATTTATAAATAAAGAAATTAATTTAACTGGCAAATCTGAGATTAAAGGGACTTTGATTTCAATCAATGGTATTGAAATAGTAGTTCAGACTAAAGAAGGTGGAATAATAATGATTCCAAACTTAAATGATTATCAATTAAAAGTTAATCAGCTACCTGAAAATTTAAAAACTAAACCTACATTGGAATGGAAAATAGAAACTGATAAAAAATCCACCGAAAATTTAGAACTCACATACAAAACAAATGGACTAAGCTGGAATGCAAAATATGTTGCTGTATTGAATAAAGAAGAAAATAAAATAAATTTGAATTCTTGGGTAAATATGACAAATAATTGTGGGGCTTCGTTTTTTGATACCAAAATAAAATTAGTTGCTGGTAATATTAAATTAAACAATACATTTGAAATTTACGATGAAGCTAAGGGTGGTGCAAGATATCAAACAATGAAAATGGCAAATGAACCAAATTTTCAAGAAAGAACTTTCTTTGACTACCATATTTATGAACTTGAAAGACCAACAGATATTTTAAACAATGAGCAAAAACAAATAAGTTTATTTACAGTTGATGCTATAAATGTTACAAAAAGTTATTCTTATAAGGTAAATGGTAATAATCCGAGTGGAAGAGTAGATATAATTATTGACTTTCAAAATAGCAAAAATAATAATTTAGGTATACCATTACCAAAGGGTGAATTTAGTATTTATAAAGAAGACAACAATTCAATCGAGTTGGTAGGGGAAGATAAAATTGATCATACTCCTAAAGATGAAAAAATAGAACTAAAATTAGGGGAAGCATTTGATATCGTTATCGAAGATAAAATAACAAGTAATGATAGAAATATTAGCAAAACTGTAAATGAACAAATCTACATCACTGAATATTTAATTACTATTAAAAATAAGAAAGAGGAAAATGTTATTATAAATATTAAGTCTGAATTTGGAAGTAATTGGGAAGTTGTAAAATCTAACTTTAAATATGAAAAAAATAAATATAACGAAATTGTATTCCCAATTTCAGTAAATAAAAATGAAACTCAAGAATTAACTTTTAAATTAAAAAGAGTATATTAATATACTCTTTTTATTATACTATTTATTTCAAATTATAAATAAATTTATAATACTTTTAATTTTTCCACTCACTAAAATAAAAGTTAGTTTCAAGACTTAGTCTTTCTCTTTTTTTGGTTTCATCATGGTGATATGTTGAGTCAATTATATCTATATTATCTGCTTGGTATCCAAATGCAATCATAGCCATAGGTACAAAATCGTCACTTATGTTAAATACACTTTTTAATTTATTCTCATCAAATCCACCCATAGCGTGTGAATAAATATCCATACTTGTTGCTTGAATAATCATACACATAGTAGCTGAACCTGCATCATATTGAGACCATCTGTTAAATTTGCCATTATTTTTGAATTTGCTGTTTGCAATTGCTACAATTAGAACTGGAGCAGTTTTTGCCCAATTTTGATTCCATTCGCCCAAACAATCAAAAGCTTTGTTATATTCTTCTTCATTTTCGTATTTATCCCATATAATAAATTTATAAGGTTGATCATTAAAACAAGTAGGAGCTAATCTTCCAGCTTCACAAATTGAAATTAATTTATCTTTTTCGACTTGTTTATTTATGTCAAAAGCACGCGTTGACCATCTTTTAATAAATAATTCATTTATTTTTTCACTTACTTCAGTTTTTTTGTTTCTCATAATTTACTCTTATTATCTTTTAATGCATTTAAAATTTTCTATTAAATTTATTTTAAATTGTTAACGCATTAAACGAAAGAATCATTGAAAAAAATACAAAAAAGGTAAATATTATTTATTTTATCTTTTTTTATTTGATTAGCCTAAATTGGGCATTAAAATTGTTAATAATTAATTTCTGAAATTCATTTCAACTTTGTAAAATTTATATTTAGTTTTTAAATTTAATACTTATAGAATTGTGATATTTTGTTAAATATTTTTTTTTGGGAGCAGACTTGAGTTTTAAAAATAAGTCAATAATTGTGAATATTTCATTAATATTTTCAATAATTATTTTAGGAATATTATTGTCATCGTTTGTTTTTAGAGTTTGGATTTCGCCACCAGTTGATTCTGAACTAAAAGGAAATACACCACTCGAAAAAATTATTCAAGTCAATGTTCTTAATGCAACAGGTCAACAAGGGTTGGCAAATAAAGTGAGAATATATCTCAGAGATAGAGGTTTTGACGTTGTCGAGCTTGATAATAGTAAAGAAATACACGATAAATCTATTATTTTAGATAGAGTAGGAGACAAAATTGCATCACATAAATTATCTTACGCCTTAGGGATTAGAGATTCTTTGATTAATACTCAAATTGATTCAAATTTATATCTAAAAGCTACAATAATTATCGGAAAAGATTATCAAAATCTAAAACCATTTAATTAATCATACTAATTAATCAGATAGAATTTACTATCGGAAAGTCAATAATATAGTTAAATTTACAGTATTAAAGATTAAAATCATAAAATTTTAATCTTTTTTTATATAATTAATTTTTAAATAACTAAATTTGCAGATATAATTAAGACTATTCTTAATTATGTTTTTTATTATATTATATTTTTATTTGAATTTAGGTTATTAAGGTTTAAAATTGAAGATTATCTCAGAATTAAATGATTCTCAAAAATTAGCTGTTTTGTGTGCTCAATTATCAGATGATAAATTAGCAAACTATATTGTTGTATTGGATTTGAATGAGTTAGAATCATCTCCAGCAAGTTTTTTTGTTTTATGTAGCTGCGAATCAACTGCCCAAGTAAGTGCAGTAAGTGACGTAATTTTAGAAAATGTTAAAAACTATAGATTAGTCAAACCACGTATCGAAGGACACGATCTTGCGGAATGGATTGTTATTGACTTTTTTGATGTAGTAGTTCATATTATGTTAAAAGAAATTAGAGATTTTTATAAAATTGAAAAATTGTGGTCTGATGCCAAATTCTTTACTGTAAACAATGATGCTTTTTTAGTTGAGGCAGACTATAATGATTATAATCCAACAGAACTATAATCTTATTTATTTTTAATTAATATTTATTCTAGTTTAATAAAAATTATAACATTAATGAGTCAAAAATATTTAAATTCAATTTTTTCTGCTGCATTATCTAAAGTTGGTATTGATAATAATGTCAGTTTGATTTTTGATATTCCCAAAATTGAAAGTCATGGAGATATTTCTTGTAACATTGCTATGCAATTAGCAAAAGAATTAAAAAAATCTCCAAACGAAATCGCAAATTTAATATTAAATAATTTAATTTTTGATAAAGAAATAATTGAATCTGTAAATATTGCAAATCCTGGGTTTATTAATATTAATTTTACTCAAAAATATTTCTTGGAAAATCTATTAGAAGTTTTTGATAAAAAAATCCAAATCGGTCAGCAAGAAATTGGTAAAAATATAAAAGTCAATATTGAGTACGTATCAGCAAACCCAACTGGACTACTTCATTTGGGTCATGGCAGAAATGCTTGTTTGGGTGATACAATAGCAAATTTATATCAATGGTTAGGATATGAAGTTACCAAAGAGTATTATTTTAATAATGCTGGTAACCAAATGAATAATTTGACTTTGTCAATTTATTCAAGATACAGACAGTCGCTTGATAATCCTGAATATCCTTTCCCAGAAAATGGTTACTTTGGTGATTATATAAAAACTATTGCTAATGAATTAATTGAAAAATATAATGATAAATTAATTAATAATAGTACTGAAAATTTAGCTATATTCAAAAAATATGGCGAAGAGTGGTGCTTTAAAACAATTGAAAACACACTTGACAAAATGAACATCAAACAAGATGTTTTTTATAATGAAGATAGTCTTTATACTGATGGTAAAATACAAACATTGTTAGAAGATTTTGAAAAAAAAGGATTATCATATCACAAAGACGGTGCTGTTTGGTTGAAGTTAAGTGAAATGGGGCTTGAAGATGATAGAGTAATAGTAAAATCGAGTGGAGAGCCAACTTATAGATTGCCAGATATAGCTTATCATAAAGAAAAATTTGCTAGAGGTTTTGATTTATTAATTGATATTTTTGGTGCTGACCATATAGCAACTATTCCTGATGTTGTCGCCGCTTTAAAAAGTTTTGGTTTTACAGATGATAAAATAAAAATTGTTATTCATCAATTTGTAACTCTGACCGAAAATGGTGAACAAGTAAAAATGTCCAAACGAACTGGTAAAAGTTATACATTAGATGAATTATTAGAAGAAGTTGGGGCAGATGTAGTTAGATTTTTCTTTATAATGCGTTCTTGTAATACCCACTTAGAATTTGATTTAGCACTTGCAAAAGAACAAGGTGATAAAAACCCAGTTTTCTATTTGCAGTATGCTCACGCAAGATGTTGCTCAGTTATTAATAATTTGTTGGCATCAGAATTTGATACTAATTTTAGTAACAACCTTAATTTAAATCAACTAATTGGTTTGGAATTAAATCAATATGAAATAAAATTGATTAAATCAATGATGCTGTTCGAAGAAACTATTCAAATTGCAGCGACTAAAACCGAACCATATATTTTGGTTGAATTTTTAAAAGATTTTGCTTCGAACTTCCATAATTTTTATCATAATTGTAGAGTTATTGATTCTGAACTACATATTCAACAATTAAGATATATTTTATTGGAAATTAGCAAAAGAATTCTGAAAAATGGCTTAACTATATTGGGTGTTTCTTCTCCAGAAAAAATGTAAGTTTGTTAATATATGAAGACTAATGTAAGAAAATTAATTTTATTTTTGAAAATTGAAATATCAAAATACCAATAAAAAATAAATGGATAAAAATTTATTATTATTATTAAATGGTTCTGTAAATAAAATCATAGAAAAAAATAATTTTATAGTTCAAACAAATACTGAAGTAGTCAAATTTGATGAAAAGGATTTTGCAAATTTTAGTAAGGTAATTAAGATTTTTAAAAAAGAAGATTACAAAACTATTTTTATTGCGAATTTGGATAACAGTTTTCAAAGATTTCAATTCTTTATTTTTTTATATTCATCGCTAAGTCTAAATTTTAATTATTACTTAGTTGATGAAATAGGGAATATCTCAAAATTCAACTTATTTAAGTTTATATTTATTCAAACTCCATTATTTCTAATAGAACTTATTATTTCTTCTTTTATAATTTTATATTATAATTTTAGATTAAGTAATATCTACTCAAAAATTAAATAAATTATTAAGTTTGAGGATTAAAAATTAATAATGAAAATATTATTTTGGCGATTAGAATATTATGGTGCACTCACAACTGGTGGTTTTGCCTCTCACTATGAAGGATTAATCAATGCCTTTATAAAATTAGACCATCAATGTGTTTATGTTACCAGTGGCAAAATAAACCCAATTCCAAAAGTTAAACACTATCTAATCAAACATAATAATCTGTTAAAAAACTTACCAGAAGTTCTAAATCTACCTTATAACTATTATGCCTCAAAGAAACTCATAAAAATATTAGAAATTGAGAAGCCTGATTTTATTTTCCTTCAACACCACGATTTTATTTATCCTAATTATTACCTCAAAAAGTGGGGAATTGATATTCCAATTATATTATTTGTAGATGGTTATCAATACTGGGTAAAATCAAATTGGGGTAAATTATATCTTAAACAATTACACAAAAAATCTGAAGAAATTTCTTGGTACTATTCTGATAAAATATCAGTGATAAGTCTAGGTGTATTAAATCAAATTATCAAAGCAGGCGTTGATAAGTCTAAAACATTTCTAAGTCCAAGTTGTGTTGATCCAGACTTTTTTTCTCCAATTCAAAACAATCTTGAATTAAAGCGCCGGTTAGAAAAAGAGAACAATATCAACTTAAATGATAAATTTATTTGTGGATATACAGGTACATTTGCACAGTGGCACGGAGTATTTGAAATAGCTAAAAGTGTTAAATTATTAAAAGAAAAAATACCAAATGTATTAATATTAATGGTGGGTGATGGAACTCTTCGTTCCAGGTTTGAAGAAATATTAATTGCAGATAACACTCTAGAAAATGTAATAATTACTGGCTTAGTACCATTTAAAGATGTGCCAAAATATCTATCTTTGTGTAATGTATTGATGACGCCAAGTGTTCATAATGAAGATGGATCAATGTTTTTTAATTCACCAATAAAAATATACGAATATATGTCTATGGAGAAGCCAATTGTTGCTTCAAATATTGGAGAACAAGGCATATTAATCAAAGATGGAATTAACGGATTTTTACATAATTCATCGGATTTAGATGGTTTTGTTGATGCAATAATCAACGTTTATAATAATCCAGATTTATCTCAAAAAATATCAAAACAAGCAAGAATAGATGTTATCAATAATCACGATTGGAAATTCAATGCTGTTCAACTTATTGATGAATATGAAAAAATAATAGGTAAAAAGTAAAAGTGATTAGTAAAAATTATTAATCACAAAAATTAATTCATAATGTTATAAGCATCTATATCTATATTTATTCTCAAATCATTGAAATTATACAATTTATTAAATATTTCCAATTGTTTAATCAATATGTTATTTGTTTTCATACCAGACTTATCCCATTCTTTATTAACTTTTATAATTAAATGTACCCTAAACACTTTTGCAATTTGCCCAACATAAGGCGAAAGTGGTTCATAAATAATTAATTTGTCTTTATGTGAAGTACTTTCTAATAATTTGTAAAATAGTTTAGAAGCATTATTAACAATGTTGTTGTTTTTAGATTTGAATTCTATTTTTATTATTCTATAAAATGGTGGGTAGTTTAATTTCTTTCTGTAATCTAATTCTTTTTTGTAAAATAATGTTGGAGTGTTGTTTAAAACTGCATCAAATACAAAATGTTTTTCATTTTTAGTTTGTATTAATACATATCCTTTTTTGTGAGAGCTTCTGCCTGCCCTTCCAGATACTTGAGTTAATAACTGGAAAGTCTTTTCTGAAGCTCTAAAATCATTATATAATAAAGAAATGTCCGGATTGAGTAACCCTATCAAAGTTACATTTTCAAAATCTAAACCTTTTGACACCATTTGAGTTCCAATCAAAACATTATATTTTTGATTTTCAAAGTCAAATATTATTTTTTTTAATTTACTTTCAGTATTTCCAGTGTCTGCGTCTAATCTTATAGCATATACTTGATTTATATTTTCATTTAATAATTCTATTAATTCTTCTTCTATCCTTTGAGTTCCATAACCACTAATTTTAAATGTTTCATTATTACAATAGCTACATTTGGGATTATTTACTTTTGAGTATCCACAGCAATGGCAACGTAAATGAGGACTTAATTTGTGATATGTTAAATTAATCTCACAATTGGGACACTTTTCTGATTGTCCACAGCTTATACATTCAATTAATGGCGAATATCCTCTTCTATTCAAAAAAAGTATGACTTGTTCGTTCTTTTGCACCTTGTTACTAATTTCATTTACTAACTCTTTGCTAAATAATCCTAAATTTTGTCCAAAATTACTATTATCTACTTTGTCAATCACTATAAATTCTGGTAATGTCGCTCCATCATTTCTTTGTAATATAGTATGTAACTTATACTTGCCAATCTGAGCATTATAATAACTTTCGAGCGAAGGAGTAGCACTACCCAAAATTACGGGACAATTTTCTAAATGCCCTCTCATTATAGCGACATCTCGAGCATTATAATTTAAGTTAGTACTTTCTTGTTTGTAGCTACTATCGTGTTCTTCATCAATTATTATCAATCCCAAATTTTGTAAAGGTGCGAATACAGAAGACCTAACTCCAATTACAATTTTAAATTCTGAGTTTGCAATTTTTAACCAAGTATCGTATCTATCGTTATCATTTAATTTACTATGTAAAATTGCTATTTGATTAGGAAATGCAACTTCAAATCTCTCAATCATCTGAGGAGTAAGAGCAATTTCAGGCAATAATAACAATACATTTTTACCTAGATTAATAATATCATTTATTAATCTTAAATAAATTAATGTTTTGCCGCTACCTGTGATTCCATAAATCAAATGTATAGAATTAGATTCAGAACTATTGTTAATGGAGTTGTAAACTGAATTTTGCAATTCATTCAATTCTAATTTTAATTCATTTTTCCTATTGAAATTTATAATATTATTTTTACTTCTTTCAATTTTTTCAGAATATATGATTAAAATATTCTTTTTTGTTAAATCATTCAAAGCAGTAATTTTAAAATCTACCGTTTTTAATTCATTTATCTCAATATTATTTATATTATTACTATTAAAATATTCTAATAAATTATTAAATAATAAAAGTTGAGATTTAGTTTTTTTTAATTGAAGTTTAATATTTTCAATAATATTAATATCATTTGTTTTAAAACTAAACTTTATCTTTTTGATTTGTTTCTCTTTTAGTTGTACAATATCTTCATACTTTATAAACAAATCATTTTCAATCAATAGCTTAATAGTTTTTTTGTTGAACTTTTGACTTTCTGTACTTAATAATTTTGAATCTAAAGTAAATGATTTGTCAAATCCTATTTTATCAACTAAAGTCAAAAATAAATCAATGTCGTCTTTGTCAAACAATGTATTTATATTTTCTAAAATAAATTTATAGTTAGAATTTAATTTATATTTGATATTAGTTTTTTTACTTAGTCCAAGAGGGAAAGCAGCCTTATATACTTCACCTAATGGCGATATATAATAATTAGAAACCCATTTTATTAAATTTATAATTTTAGGAGTAAATATTGGATTATCATCTATTACTTCATTTATTTCTTTATATTTATAACTTTTATCCAATTCTTGCGTATTGACTACCACGCCAGTAATTTTTTTGTTTTTTAGTTCAACAATTACTCTTTTACCAATTAAATTGTCAATATTTTCGTTTTTATCTTCATATTTGGGTAAATAATATAAAGTTTTGTTTAAATTAATTGGTAAAGCAATTTCAAGTAGTTTATTCATTAAAATTAATTATTGATAAATATGAAAAAATATATTACAAAAATAAAAAAGTTCTCGGAGATTATATGAAATACACATTTTTAAATAAAAATACTAAGCCATTAATTAAAAGACCAATCAAAAGCTTGATTGAAGATATTAAAAATTATAGTTCAATTCTATTATTTATTCTGTTAATTAGTTTTAATTCCTGTGATTCGAAACAGAAACAAATCAAAAGAGTAGTAAATGAAATAAATAATAAATCTGAATTGGATTTAGCTTTAGAGACAAGCGATAAAAATAGATATAATAATAATGATAATATAAGTAATTCTCGTCAAAATGCAATAACAAGAGCTGTTGAGAAAATTAGCCCAGCAATAGTGGGAATAAATGTAACTGAAGAAAGACAATTAGTATCAAGAGATCCTTTCGAGAGTTTTTTTAATGATCCACAATTAAGAAGATTTTTTAATTATAAAAGTCGCTCAAGAACACAAAAATATGAAGTAAAAGGCTTAGGCTCTGGATTTATAATATCTCCAGATGGATTTATCCTTACCAATCATCACGTTGCAGGTAATGCTTCCAAAATTGTCATTACAATGACAAATGGTGAGCAATATGACGCAAAAATCATTGGTGCAGACTTAACTACTGATGTAGCATTGTTAAAGATTGAAAGCGATAAAGACTTTCCTTATGTTGCAATAGGAAACTCAGAAGAGGTAATGGTAGGCGAGTGGGCAATCGCGTTTGGAAATCCATTTGGCTTATTTGACAATAATTCTAAGCCAACTGTAACAGTTGGAGTAGTTTCCAATATTGGTGTTAATTTTATGCAAGAAGACAATAATGGGAATAGAATATATAAAAATATGATACAAACTGATGCTGCAATTAGTTCTGGAAATTCTGGAGGACCATTGGTTAATTCAGATGGTCAAGTGATTGGAATGAACACAGTTATATTTTCTACTGCCAATAGTAATCAAGGGTCGGGAAGCATCGGCATTGGATTTTCTATACCAATAAATAGAGTGAAAGAAATTGTTAATAAAATTAAAAACTCTGAAAGTATAGATAGAAACTTCTTTGTAGGAATGGACGTAAGAGAAATTGATGAACAAATTATTAATTATTTCAAAATTACTAAAACTAAAGGTATTATTGTATTATCAGTCAATAGAAATTCTCCGGCAGAATTAGCAGGAATTGAACCTGGCGATATAATAACTGAAGTAAATGGCTATAAAATTCATAAATTGGAAGACTTTAATATTAATATTTATGATATGACTGTAGGGGACATAGTGGACTTAAAAATATTAAGAGATGAAAAAGAGATAAATAAAACTATGACTCTTACTAAATATCTAAACAAAAGAAAATAAATAAAATAAGATAACTAGTAAATTTATAAAAAAAATAAACTAAAAAAGGTGATAATTTAATAATTATCACCTTTTTTACGTTAAATAAATTTTCAATAAAATTTAATCTAAAATTTACAAATCAAAAATATTACCTTTGTTTAAAAGGTTTTTACTATCAAAAATTAGTTTAATTTCTTTCATTTTATCAATAATATTATTTTCATACATTTTCAAAAAATATACTTTTTTGAGTTTACCAATTCCGTGCTCAGCAGAAATAGTTCCTTTGTATTTTATAGTTAGGTCGATAATAAATTCATAAAAATTTAATGCTTGTTTCTTTTCTACTTCATTTTTGCCAAATAAATTAATATGTAAATGATTATTCCCAATATGCCCAAATACCACATAGTATAAGTTTAATTTATTTAATTCTATTCTAACTAACTTAAAATATTCTTCAAAATATTCATCTTCTACTGCACAGTCAGTTCCAACTTTGATTAAATTACTTTTTGATAGATTTTCATATATTTGTAAAGGTAAATAATGCCTAAATTCTTTCATTAAATTATGCTCTTTGTCATCTAAAGCAACCCAAGTATTATCTGCAAGTTTAGTATGTTTTTCGATTAAATTATAATATAATTGTAATATAAAATCCAAATCGTCTTTTTCGCCAATTTCTTGCTCAATCCAAATTGCATTATTAGCATTTTTAGGTACTTGATATTTTTCAGAAATGATTTTGAGAGAATTTATATCAAAATACTCAATTAATCTTGGTGAAATATCGTTTGTAGATTTAGATTTTAATATTTTTGTAATGCTTAATAATTGTTCAATTTCATCAAAATAAATGATTAGCCCTAATATTGTATCTGGAATTCTCAAAAAACTTAGTTTAGCTTCTAAAATTATTCCTAATGTACCTTCTGCTCCAATGAATAAATCAATCAAGTGCATATCTTTTTTTAGAAAATAACCACTCGCATTTTTGGTATTAGTTTTAGTAACATCAATTGTATTAATGATGTAAGTAGAGTATTCTGTTTTAACAGTTATTACTCCATTTTTACTATTTTGCTCTTTATTCTTTCTATCAATAAATAACAATTCACCATTAGGTAGTATGATTTCTAATTCCTCGACATAGTTTCTTGTTGAGCCGTATTTATAGGTACGAGAGCCAGAAGAGTTACAAGAGATATTTCCGCCAATCGAACTATTATACTCAGTTGGATTTGGTGGCAAAAAATAATTATTATCCTCTAAAAAATTATTTAAATCTTTCCATAACAAACCACTACCACAATTAACAGTTTTTTTAATTTCATCAAAACTGTTAATATCATTAAATTTTTCTAAAGATATGACCACTCCGATTTGAGGAACTCTCGAACCAGTCAGTCCTGTGCCTGCTCCAGCAATTGTAATGTTAATATTATCTTTATACAAATCTTTGACTAATTCAATTAATTCATCTTTGTTTTCTGGTATATAGAGTTTTTGGGCATTTCCAATATAACCGGAAGCATCTGTTAAATAACTCTGAAATAGAGAAATATCATTTTTAATTATCATAAAATAATTGAAAGAATAGATTTATTTTTAATATTTATTTGTTTATAATAAATTTAGAATTTACAAAATTGTTATTATTTTCTAACACAATAAAGTATAATCCATTATTTAATTCTTTTATGTCAATTTGAGAATTAATAATATCACTATATGAGTTGAATTTTTGAGAAATAAGGTTATTTCCTAATAAATCATAAATATTTATTTTAGAATTATTAAGATTAATTTCATTGTTCAGTTTAATTGAAAGTAAGTTATCATTAACAATTACATTCATTAATAATTCATTTATGTCTAATTCATTGTTCAATTCGTTTTCAATTATTCCAGTTGGTTCTCCACCAAATGCTTGAATATTAATGTTAAGAGAAGATTTAGATTTATCGTTGGTGTTGACAATCAAAGATGATGATTTATTACCATTAGATTTTGGTTTAAATTTAATAAAAATCTCTAAACTATCTCCCTCTTTTAAGATTAATTTATTATTCATTATTTTTGGGATAGTCTTAGTAATTTCAAATCCTTTGAAAAAAGCAAGTTGGATGTCTACATTACTTATTTCAATACCTTTAATATTTTCTGGTTTAACTATAACAGATTTTTCTAATTCTTCTCCAACTTTAATATATCCAAATTTTAAAGTATCTAAGTTAGAGTTTGCAGTTGGTTGTGGTCCAGTTCTAAATTGATGTATTATTCTATTACCAAAATCATTATTAAATGTTAAAGAATTAACCAAGTTATTATTTAATAATTTGAAACTACCAGGATAAAAACCATTATTGTTTCCATTATTATCCCTCGCTAACACCCAAAAATATAATCCATATCCAAATTGATTTTCTAAAATTAATTCGTAACAATCATCTGGCAAAATTAATTCGTTCGAATACTTTCGTCTGTTTTGAGTCTCTTTTAGTTCAAAAACTATTTCACCATTGGAATTTATAATTTTATAACTATATGGTGATGATGCATTAAAAATATCATAATTATTAGTAACTAATTCTAAAGTTATGTTATTATAATATTCAGCAGTTACTTTATATATTGATGTTGCTTTGTTGTTATCTATATATTCGTCAAGCTTACCATTGGGATTTACTAATTCCACTTCAAAAGTATTATTAGTTTCATTACCAGTTTCATAAGGAGGCAAAACCACCCAAGCAGTATCATTAAATTTTAGATCACCAGTCCATTTGAAGGTATTTTGATTTTTTAATTTATCTCCATATTTTATATCAAGACTTTTTAAATTGTCTTTACCAGAATTTCTTATAATTACTATAGCAAAATTACAAGTAGGATTTAATCTTTGATAAATTTGTTTAGTTGAAGGGCGAGGAATATCTACTATTTCAACATTATTTTGAAATTTAATATCTTCATAAGTAACGATATAACTATTTATTAGCCATCTTGGGTCTTGATTACTGCCATTATTATATGGAGTATTATAAAATTCCATATCCCAATCTATAGTAAATTTGTTTTCAGTTATATAAGGCGTTAATTCAAAATCATAAGGACTAACTTCTGCCCCTGGGCACCAATTTGTTCTGTCTGTAAGCCAAGTGCCACCTTGTGGGAACACTGGATTATTTCCACACTCTCTCCATACATCTAAATTGTATTTCACTTCGCCATTAACTTTGACAAAACCTTCTCTTCGACAAAATTCAGCACAATTATCACTATTTCCACCAAAGCCGTGTCCTGTTTGAATATGTTTGTATTTAATTTGTTTTTCTGACTCATCTAAACTAATTTCCACAGGAGAAACGATATTTTCAAAATCATTGTTATAGGTTACCCATTTTTGACAAATAGGAATAAATCTTTTAATGTTTCTTACAGGTTCACCTTTGATATAATCAAAAGTTAGCTCTAAATCCTCTTGAGAATTTGGAGCATCTAAGAATACTTTTCCACTCAATAGAGATGCAAAATCAGTTACATCTTGTACCCAAGTGAATCCACTCCCCAAATTCAAACCATTACCATAAGGAGTGATATACCTATATAATTCTACTGACTCATAAAAAGTTACATTATCATTAAAATCAACTTTTGTCTTAATTAATTTTAGTTTATTATCATTTCCTACTAAAATTGAGTCTAATTTATCATTTTTATAAATATATCTAAAAGTAGCTTTATAAACAGTTTTAGAATTTGTTCTTACTGTTAGTTTTTCGCTATCTTCATAAAATTCTAATAAATTTGATTTGGTTGCAGTTGAATCTAATTTAAGTACTTTATTTTCTAATTTATAAGTATAATTATACGTTTGCTTTTCAGAATATATAAATTCATTTACTACACTACTATCAATTCTAAAATTAGGTGCATAATATAAACGTATAAATATGTGTGCCAAATAATCCCACTCCCCACAAGGTCTGCCAGGTGGACATCTAAGTTTGTAATTTAGATAAACTCTTTCATATTCATTAGGATTGGAGGGAAAATCAAACCAACCAACTCTTGATGCCTGAAATTCTATTGTTCTAACTTTGGTAGTATCGCCATTTTTGGAATTAGATACATTTGTGTTAAGTATTAAAAAAACCAAGACTAATATATAGTAAATTTTTATTTTCATAGATACTCCAATATCTTTTATGTTTTTTAAAATTGTAATTTTACAATATAATTAAATTATTTATAATCTTAAAATTATTACTAAAAACAAAATAAATATAGTCTTTTTTAGTATATTACATTTTTTTAATTTCAACTTGTAAAATTTATAAAATAAAACTTATAATTTAAAAATCTAAAAGGTAAAAATGGAAAATACTAATATTGATTCTATTCAAAATAATTCAAACATTAATTCTAATAGTATTATTAATGACGGAAGTGAAAATGCAAATTTAAAGGATGAAGAGATTGTACCAAATAGTAATCAATTTGATATGAAGTCTTTTGCATATACTATTATAATTGGCTTGGTGTTGAATGTTATATTTCTTTTGTTAGTAGGGAATAAATATGATAATTTCTTACTTCCAAGTTTAGGAATGATGTCTTTATTTATGATTACTGGCGCACTTGTTGGGATAAAATCACAAGATATAACTATTTTAGAGCCAGGCTTAGGTTCTATATTTGTTTCAATAATAATTTTCATACTTATTCCAATTTTAGATTTATCATCATTTGATGCCTTGGTAGAATCCGACTGGATGATAATTATGATGAATAATATTATACTAACATTTGTAGGTGCGTGGTTGGGAGAGGTATTGTTCGCTGGATTTAATGGACAAGAGCTACATAGCATTGAAATTACGAATAGTAATAAACATATTTCTTGGAATTGGGTTTTGGCTGGTACTGTTTTGGGTATTATTTTAAGTATGATTGTAGTAAATATTTTTGGTTTAATTTTGAATATGAATTTTTATATTTTAATTTCAATCATTTGTATTACTTTTGTTTTGATTGGAGTTATTATTGGAAGATTATCACCAGGGGTAACAATTACTGAGTCTGGTATAGCTGGATTTTTGGTGATGATTGTTGATATAAATTTGTTCAGAGCAACTCACGATGTTATTCCGATTGAATTTATTATTGGTTCATTATTAGGTGCATTTGTTATGACTTATTTAGGTGGATATTTTGGAGAAAAGCTACAAACTAATTCTCAATCAAATGCTTAAAAAAACTCCATGTAAAACTTAATAATCTCAAAATAAATAAACTTATTAAATTCGTAATTAAACCCAAATATAAAAAAGTATTATTCTTATGCCTAATTTTGATAATTTCAATAAATTAATTGATAATAAATATTTAATTGCAATAGTTGGTCCTACTTCATCAGGAAAATCAAAATTGGCAATGGATTTTACTGAAACTATAAATTCAAGTATAATTTCAGCTGACTCACGACAAATTTATAAATATTTAGATATTGGAACTGCAAAACCTAACAAAGAAGACTTAAAGAAAACTGAACATTTTTTGATTAATATTTTAGAACCAGATGAATATTATAGTGCTGGGAAATTTGAAGAAGATGCTGATTCAGTTTACTCTGAGATTAAGTCAAAAAACAAAATACCAATATTAGTAGGTGGCTCTGGACTTTATATTAATGCAATGATTAATGGAATATTTGATGAAGATAAAATATTCGATGATCTTGATAAAAATAAAATAAATGAATCAATAAAACCAATTATGATTGGTAAATCTAATTCTAAGAATGATATTTTGAATTCTAAAAGGAATATCATAAAAAATCAATTAATCAAAAGATATGAAACTTATGGAATTTATGACTTGTATCTGGAATTAGAAGAAGTTGATATGAAATCAGCAGTTAAATATAATGACAAAAATCCTGTTAGAGTAATCAGAGCGTTAGAATTTTATATGTTATTTGGGCAACCGATTTCTTCGTTTCAACAAGAAAATGAAGTTCAAAAATATGCACCCATTTATTTTCAGGTGGATTTAAATAGAGAACAATTATATAACAATATAAATAATAGAACACTAAAGATGTTAGAAATTGGTTGGATTGAGGAAACAATAAATGTTTTAAAAATGGGTTATGACCCAAAGATAAATTCTTTAAATACTGTTGGTTATAAAGAAATTATTGATTACTTAGACGAAGACAATTCTAATTACAAGAACTACGATTTTTTAATTGATAAAATTCAACAAAAAACTCGAAATTATGCAAAAAGACAAATTACATGGTTCAATAAATATTCAAAAAATTGTATTTTTGTAAATAATATTAATCAAATTGTTGATTATTTAAATAAATTATAAAAATCAAATTCTACTTATTAAATATGCCAATATTACCTATATATAATTGTTTCAACCCTGTATTAAGACTGAAAACAAATGAAGTTGACAACATTGATGATAATATAAAAAAGATTGCTGAGGATATGCTTCAAACAATGTATAATGCAGATGGCATTGGCTTGGCAGCTAATCAAGTTGGGCTCAATTATTCTATTTTCACAATGGACGCAGGTTCTAAAGAAGACGACAAAACTAAATATACTCCACTCGTATTAATTAATCCCAAAATTGTTTCCTTTTCGACAGAAAAGTCTTTGTACCAAGAGGGTTGTTTGAGTATTCCTAAAGTATATGAAGATGTGGAAAGACCAATTTCAATTGAAGTAATTTATTTTGATTTGAATATGAAAGAAATCAAAATTGAGTTTAATGAATTATCAGCAAGAATATTTCAACACGAATTAGATCATTTGAATGGAATATTGTTTTTTGATAGAATATCACCACTAAAAAAAGCTTTATTAAGAAATAAATTAAAAATGGTGGAAAGAAATCGAATTGAGACGATATATGATATGATAGACTCAAAAGGTAATATTATCATAGGAATAGAAGAAGATTAAATATTGCTCAATTCTTTTTTACTTAGTTGATTTTACTTAATGAATTTCAGAGTATTAAATTCATTAATACTTACAAAATTAATTACAACTATATAAGATGTATTTTGACTGAGATTTGTGTTTGGTTCAAATAATTCAACCTCATATAACCCGTTATTTTTCAAAATTGCTTTGCTTTCTATACTTTGACCTAATAAATTATAAATATTTAAAATTATTTCTCCTAGATATTCATTTTGTATTTTTAGAATAGTTTTATTGTCAAAATTTTCATAAACTACAATATCTTTATTTTCTTCTGATGCTATAGAAGTAGTTAAATTATCTGAATAATTTTTACAACCATTATCGGAAGTTATTTTCACTTTGTGGATTCCTAATTGAGTTGCCGTATATCTTCTGTCTGTGGCTCCAATGATTAATATATCTTCAAAATACCATTGATAAGAATTTGCTTGTGTCAAACATCTATACTCCAATCCAGTAAGTCTTAGTTGAGGTTTAGGTGGGCTTTGAATTGTAGTAACATTAACTGTATCAGAAAATACAATATCGCCTAATAAATTTGAAGCTTTGAAACTAAACTTACCAGCACCTGTTACCTTTATGATGTTGTCTGTTGAGCCATTCGACCAAACAACATTATCAAAAAAAGGACCTGAATTAAGAATTAAAGTATCCAAAGAGCATCTTGGTATTGTGCCACTTATGATTAATATTTTGGGCTTAGTTATATCATAAAGTAATATTTCAAAAACGTCAGAGGTGTCGCTACAACCGAAAGAATTATTTTCTATAACATATACTTTTGCTGTATCTGAAGAATTAAATGTAACCTGAATAGAGTTTGTAGTTTGTCCATTTATTATTGCAGCATTCTGAGTTACCCAAATATACGTACTTTGTGGATTGTATTTTACATTGAAATTTGCATTTTTTAATTTAATTCCAATAACATTACCAGCAATTAGAGGATTTGGTTTTTTTACTACTCTAATATTAATTGTATCATAAATCAGGTTTGATATTTGGTCAGTGATTGTTAGAATATAAAATATATTTTGGTTTGGTTTTGATGTCGGTTTTGCTATTAAATTATTATCTAAGTTTAGATTAGGAAACCAAGAATAAGTATAGGTATTATTAACAGTATCCAAAGTTGTCAATAGATTACTTATTATTTGTACACTATTCCCTTCACAAACATTATAATCGTAATTTATAATTGGATTATCTTGAAGTTTTAATAATGATACAAAAGAATCTGTTTTGGAAGTATCATTATATTCTTTATCAAATCCAAACTCTGAAACAACAAAGTTTGTAGAAGTAGTAGAACCAATTAATCCAATTATATCTTTATTGTTAGAATTAGATGTATCAGTTCCGAAGTAAACTATACTTTTACAAATGTCATTTTCTTCACCACCATAAAAAGATGAAAATAATATATCACTGCCAGTATTATTGATTTTATATATAAATCCATCAGTTTTTGCTTGATTAACAATTTGTTTGTCAAAGGCAAAATCTGTATTAGGAAAGTCTAAAGAAATAGTATATCCAACAATTATAATATCATTATTATTATTTAATTTTAAATCATAAGCTCTATCTTGGAATTCTCCACCAACAATAGTCGAAAATACAACATTACGCCCACTATTTTCTAATTTAGTAATAAAACTATCGCTATTGTCTCTACTTGCTGGATTTTTATTATTCAAATCAGCATAAGAGCCAATCGTTACAGGAAAATTAGAAGATTCGGTAAATCCAGTTATATATATATTTTCCGACAAATCTGTTTCGATAGAATAAGCACCATCTCTACCAACTCCGCCAAAATAAGATGAATATAACAATATATCAAAATTTGAAGATAATTTTAGTATAAAAGCATCACTCATACTACTATCTTCAATAGTATCATTATATCTAAATTGAAAGGCATCTCCGGTAACTGGTAAATTATCTGATTTCGTAAATCCAGTTATTAAAATACTACCAGATTGAGTTATTTTTATATCTAGAGCAAAATCATCTTTATTTCCACCAAATAAAGTGGACAAACTCAAAGTGGACAAGTCTTTACTCAATTTACTAACAAATACATCATATTTACCTCTATAAACTTTCTCATATACATTCGTTGTAACAGGATAGGGTAAAGAGTCATTTATTCTATTTTCTAATTCAGTGGTATAACCGGTTATGTAAATATTATCATCTACATCAATTTCCAATGACATTGGATAGTCATCTTTACGACCACCAATCAATGTTGAATATATTAAAGTAGTTAAATTATTATCAAAGACAGAAACAAAACAATCATAAAATCCATTTGCAGTTGTATCATAAGAAGAAGAAGTAACTGGAAAAGTAGAAGTTTGATAAACATAACCAGTAATAACGATTTGATTTAAAGAATTGACTTTTATATCAGTGGCTCTGTCATCAACAAAACTTCCAAAATAAGTACAAACTAACAAATTTCCAGATTTATCAAATTTCGAAATGAAAACATCTGATTCACCAAATTTGGAAATTCTTGAGTCTTTTTTATAACTACCAGTAGAAGTTGGGAAGTTTTTTGAAGAGGTATATCCGGTTACGATAATATTACTATCTTTATCTATTGTTATTCCAGTAGGATAATCATAATCACCACCACCAAGATAAGTTGAGAACAAAACATTTTTGTAATCTATTGGTTCAGAGTTTTGAATTCTATTTGATTTCGAGTTTGTATTGTTTAGCAAATACTCTTGAAGATTAGATTTATTTATATAATCTTTAAAACTTTTCGTAGGATTATCATTAATTTCATCATCCAAATTATCGTTGAAATTATTGTCTATAATTACTTTATTTGCAAATAATTTTAAATTTTGAGAAGGTATATAACAATTATCAAAATTAATTTGATGTAATTTATCATTTGAAACATAACTTATAGAATGAACTAAAGTTAAGTTATTCCTCCAATTATGTTTATTACCGATAACAAAATTGAATTTAGTATTTGAAACGGATATTTCTGTTATTGATTCAAGGGAAATATTAGGAAATACATCTGCATCAAGATCAAATAAATTTTGATAAACGTTTGCATTCTTTTCATTGGAATTAACAATCAATACTTTAGAACTATTTGAGATTTCTAAAATATCATAAAAATATATCTTTTGATTATCTGGAGAATTTGCAAATGAACTATAATTTATAGTAAAACAAAAAATTACAAATAATATAATTTGTAATATATAATATCTTGATTTAATTATATATCTCTTGTTTTCTAACATTTTCTAATATTTAGATTATAGATTTTATTTGTTGATAATAAATTTATGCAAATATAACAAAGAAATTACTAATTTTAAATTATCGGTAAATTACTTTTTTTATTTAGTTTTTGATTTTTATTTGATTAAATTTCAATTCGTATATATAATTAATCGTCCTTTGCATTTATACTTTCTTTATTATCTTTTATAGTTTCACTAATGATATCTTGAATAACAAATTCAAAATCTTTTTGGCTTGTAATTATTGGTTTCATTTTAAATTGCTCAATACTATCCCAAGCATTTGCACACATTCCTCTTGCGACAACAAAAGTACAATCACTTATTGTTTTTGCTAATTTTAGATGTTTTTCTTTTGACTTATCCATTACTCCAAGTGAAAATACAGGTTTGTTATTTGGACTATCAGAACTTACTTTATTCATTAGTGTTGGTAATTCATTGCCACCAATTGGTTTGTAGGCTTCTCTTGTTTCGCGGGATGTTATTTCTCCATTATCTAATGTAAATACTTCAAAAAACTTTGTAGAGCCAAAAGCACCAACTATATTTTTGTTGTTATTTGAGACAAATGCAATTTTGCCATTTTTCATATCTAATCCTTTTTAAAATTCAAATTGTTGTTTAACTTTAAATAAAATATATCTAAATTTATTTAAAATCTATAAAAATATAAAGACGCTAAAATTAGTCAATATTATAAATTTATATTTACTATTCTTATATTTTATATTTTTTAATTTCAATTTATGAAAAAACTTAATAATAATCAACGAAAAGCTTTAATAATATTTATATTAACTGTTGTCAATATAACATTATTTCAATTTGAACTTGGCAGACAAATCCTTTACCCATTCACAATTTTGGGTACTTGGTTTCACGAAATGTCTCACGGATTAATGGCAATCATTATGGGTGGAACATTCGAAAAGCTCGAAATATTCTCTGATGGTTCAGGAGTTGCAACCCACAGTGGTGAATTGTACTTAGGTGGCGTAGGTAGGGCATTAATTGCATTTGCGGGTCCATTGGGACCAACTTTATTTGGATTTATTTTTATAGTAATTGCCAAAAACGAAAAATATACCAACTATGGATTATGGTTAATAACAGTAATAATGATAGTTTCTTTAATTTTATGGGTCAGAAATATATTTGGATTAGTTGTTATTGGTTCTTTTGCTACTATTTTAATTTTTATATTACTAAAAAGTAAAAATACATTACATAAAGAATTTATTACTTTATTTTTGGGACTTCAAGCGATTATAAGTGTTTACTTGAGTTTGGGATATATATTTACAAAAGAAATTGTATTAGGCAACCAACTAATGAAATCCGATACTGGGGTTGTAGAAGAAATATTATTTTTACCATATTATTTTTGGGGAATATTGATAATATTTATTTCAATCTTTGTTTTAACTCAAAGTCTAATTAAATTATTTAAAAGTTAATTTGTATTTTTGTTAGATAAATTAAATTGTAAAATAAAAAAAATAAAACTTAAAGGGATAAAATTTGAAAATCATAAATCAAAAATCAACTAAAATAAATAGTATAAAAAATATTATCACAAAAATCTACTTCTATTCTTTAATAATTTCTACATTCTTTATTAACTATTCACTAGAGTCAAAACCGAATAACAAAGAAAATAAAGATAAAAGCGAACAAAAGAAAAAATTTACTTTTGAAGATGCAATGAAATTTAAAAGTATCAAAAAAACAGTACTAAGTGAAGATGGTAAATGGCTTGTTTATAATGTGTCGCCTGATAGAGGAGATGGCTATTTAGTTATAAAAAATTTATTAGATACATCATCAAAAGAAATCAAAATTGAAAGAGGGGACAATCAACAAATATCACTTTATAATAATCAGTTAGCATTCAATAAACTACCCAAATTCATTGATATAGAAAATAGTAAAAGCGATAAAGATAAGCCTAAAAATGACCTAATTTTAATGGATTTAGAAAATGGTAAATCTGAAGAAATAATACAATCCAATAATTTTTCATTATCAAATGATGGAAAATGGTTAGTTTATAAAACATACCCTGAAAAAAAACCTGACGATAAATCTAATGATAAATCTAAAAGAATAATTGGCGAAAATCTTTATCTAAGAAATATTAAATCAAAGTCTGAAATATTAATCAGAGATGTCTCTGATTATTTAATTGACTCTACTTCTCAATTTATTATTTATGCAGTTGCCACAAATAACGGAAAAAATAATGGTGTTTTCTTTAGAGAATTACTAAAAGATTATGCACCTGAAACTATTATAAAACAAGATTCTAATTTCTATTTTGGGAACTTAAATTGGAATATTCAATCACAAAAATTAGTATTTTTGACAGGAAAATTGGACTCTGCTTCATCAAAGCCCAAAAATCAGTCTATTATAATGACTGAATTCAAAAATAATTTAGTAACTTCTGTTTTAGTTAATAATAATATCATTAATAATTGGTTTATACCTAATGTAAATAAAATTGAATTCACCAAAAATGGTAATTTGTTGTATTTTGGAATCAAACCTGAAAGCGATAATGTACCTGAAAAAGATGACAAAGCAGATAAAAAGAAAATTAAAGAAGAAGACTTATATAATATGGACAAAATCGCTGATGATGCCCAAATGTTTACTTGGCACTACAATGACCCAAAAATTGTTACTCAACAGAAAATTGATTGGAAACAAAAAAAAGATAGAACATTTTTTGCAGTTATTAATACAAATGATAAAAAGCTGAATTACGATACTTTGATTGAGTCAACAAATATAATTAATAATGAAAATGAAGATTTTATTATATTAACTGATGACAAACCTTATTTAAAAGAAATATCTTATAAAGGTTGGTATTTTGATGGGTATAGTTATAATCTCAAAAATGGAAATAAAAACTTAATCAAAAAATATCTTAATCATAACCCAAATCTTTCACCAAACGGAGATTATGTTTCTTTTTATGATATGAAAAATTGGTATTTTTATGACAATAAAAGTAATACAACAAATGAATTAACTTCAAAGTTAAATTTGCCATTTTATGATTTGGATAATGATGTTCCAAAAGAACCAGATCCTTATGGATTTGCGGGTTGGTATAAAGACAATAGTTTAGTTTATGGTTTATTTTATGATGAATTTGATATATGGAAAATCAACACAAATACATTTGAAACTGAAAACTTAACAAATCAAATTGGTAGAAGTAATAAAATAAAATTGAGAATTACTTATAAAGATAAAAAGAAAGAATATCTTACAAATAAGGATACTTTGTTACTTTCTGGATTTAATAAACTTAACAAAGCAAATAATTTGTTATCTTTGGATTTGAAATCAAAAATGATAATTAATGAATTTAAAGACGACAAAAATTTCGCTTTTAGGCAAAAACCAGATTTTAGTAATAAGTTTTTATATACCAAACAAAGTTTTGAAGAATTTCCAGATTATTGGATTACAGATTTTTCATTAAGTAATCCCCAAAAAGTATCAGATGTAAACCCTGAAATGAAAGATTACATTTGGGGTAAATCTCACTTGTTGAAATGGGCTAATTCAAAGGGTGATTCATTGGATGGATATTATATTTTGCCAGATAATTATAATCCAAACAAAAAATACCCAGTAGTAATTTACTTTTATGAGCAAATGTCTCAAGATAAAAATAGATTTATCCAACCAAGTAACTTACATAGACCTTGTTTTCAGGTATATTTGGGTGATGAATATGTAATATTTTTGCCAGATGTAAAATATTATAATCCATACCCAGGACAATCTTCACTTGATGCATTGGTATCAGGTTCTCGAAAATTGGCAGAAATTGGTGTTGCAGATAGTAATAAAATAGGAATTTGGGGACATAGCTGGAGTGGATATCAAGGCGCTTATATCGTTACACAAACTAATTTTTTCAAAGCCTGCGTTTCGGGTGCGCCAGTCGGGAATATGACCTCCGCTTATTCTGGAATCAGATTAAGTAGTGGTTTGGCAAGACAATTCCAATATGAACAGCAACAGAGCCGTATTGGAGGTAATTTAATTGATTCCTTGGATAGATACATAGAAAATTCGCCTGTATTTTATGCTGACAAGATGAATACCCCAACTTTGATAATGTTTGGTGATGAAGATGATGCAGTGCCTTATCCTCAAGGAATAGAGCTTTATATGGCATTTAGAAGGTATAATAAACCTGCTATAATGTTACAATACGAAGGTGAGCCGCATCATTTGAAAAAATATCCAAATAAAGTAGATTATACAATCAAAATGAAAGAGTTTTATGATCATTATCTATTAGGCAAACCAGCCCCAGATTGGCTAACCAAAGGCGTAGAATACAAAGGCACTTATACGAGGTAAGAGGTTTGTGGGATTTGTATTTATTTAAGAAATTAATAAACAAAATAAAATTAAAATATGACATTAAAAGAAGCAATTTTAAAAAGTTTAGAAGAACTTAATAAGCCAATAATTTATATGGACATTTACAATCATATTGTTGAAAGAAATTATTTTGATTTTGGAAATTCGAAAACTCCATTTTTGTCCGTTTCTGGAGTTTTAACTGATTTCATTCTAAAAAATGATACTAGAGTTAAACGAATTAAAATTAATGGTAGGACTTATTCTTATTACCTTACAAAAAACGAACAAAACATTGGAATTGAAATATTAAGTGGTGAAATAGAAACTGAAATTTTAAAACCATCAAAAAATCAAAAAATTAAAACTTATGAAGAGAGAGACCTACATAAACTTTTAAGTAGTTATCTAAAAAATACCGATACTTATTCAAAGACGATTTTTCACGAACAATCAAACGGCAAAGACAACAATCAAATTTGGACACATCCAGATATGGTTGGTATTAAATTCTTAAATTTGCAAACTAGAACAAGTCAGAATTTTTTAAAATCTATAAATAGAGTTGATACATTTAAATTAAGTTCTTACGAACTAAAACGTGAGATTAATAGCGACAGCGAACTTAAAAAAGCATTTTTTCAAGCTGTTTCCAACTCAAGTTGGGCAAATTATGGATATTTAGTAGCATTTGAATTTAGTGATAGTTTGTATGAAGAAATGGCAAGACTGAACCAGTCTTTTGGTATTGGGATAATTGAACTTAATGCAAATCCTTATCAAAGTAAAGTACTTTTTCCAGCTGTTTTTAGACATTTAGACTTTAAAACAATAGATAAACTATGTGTGATGAATAAACTTTTTGAAGGATTCATTGAACAAATAGAAAAACTTATGACTGCAGATGAAAAATATATTTCCGGTGCAGAAAAAGAATTAGTACATTTCTGCGATAATTACTTTTCAGATGATACAGAAATTGAAAGTTATTGTTCAGAAAAACATATACCAATGTATGTGAGTGAGGAGATATAATTTATTATTTTACTTCAAGGCAAACCAGCCCCAGATTAGTTAATTAAAGGCAAAGAAAACTTAAACTTTGAAATTAAAATAAATAAAAAGCAGTGTCGTTAATTTTTAAAACAAATAAGTGGAAAATTATGACTATACTTGAAGAAAAAAGAAAAAAAGTAATAAATAAAATTAGAAATACTAATGATGAAAGCCTTTTAAATTTTATTGATATTTTGACTAATACTGCTATTGATGATGAAAATCAAATAGATTTAGAGTTTTCTGATTTTAAATCCAAACTTGATAATAGTATTGATGATTATCATAATGATAGGTTGACTGACAGTGAAGATTTAAAGAAAGAGATTACAAAATGGGTATAGCTCTAAAGTGGTCAGATCAAGCTAAAAGAGATTTAAAATTAGTGTTTGATTACTACAAATCTAATGCAAATATTAAGGTTGCTCAAAATATTATACTAAGCATATTTGACAATATTGAAAAACTTAAGAACTATCCAAATTTAGGTAAAGCAGATTTAAATATAATATATAGAAGTTTTGATTTAAAATATTTAATTATTAATAACCATAAGATATTTTATAGTAATACTCAAAAAGGGATTATAATTCATTTAATATTTGATACTCGCCAAAATCCCGAAATTCTTTTAGATAAGCTTAGAAATTTGAAATAAGTTAAATTATGCAGTTAATAATTAGATAATTTACTTTTTAGGCAAACCAGCACCAGATTGGCTAACCAAAGGCGTAGAATGCAAAGGCACTTATACAAGGTAAGGGAAGAAAATTATTTTTGTACATTTTTTAAAGTAGTTAATATCTAAATAAAGTAAATGAAATTATGAAAAACGAGATAATTTTATACAAACCTAACGAAGTTGCTGAACATATAGAAGTTGTTATAAATAATGAAACAGTTTGGCTTAAACAAGAGCAGATTGTGCAGCTTTTTCAAAGAGATCAATCTGTCATCTCTCGACATATACGTAATATTTTTAAAGAAGGCGAATTAGATGAAAAAAGCAATATGCAAAAAATACATATTGCAAATTCTGATAAACCAGTAGCATTTTACAATCTTGATGTGATAATTTCAGTTGGTTATAGAGTAAAATCAAAACAAGGTACTCAATTTCGAATATGGGCAAACAACATTTTGAAAGATTATCTGCTAAAGGGATATGCTGTAAATAACAGAATAAATAGAATAGAAGATAGAATTGACTTACTCCAAAATAAGGTAAATGAAATTGATTTACAACTGAATACTCATTTAATTCCAACACAAGGTGTGTTTTTTGATGGACAGGTATTTGATGCTTATGAACTATTCTCAAGAATAATTAAAATGGCAAAACAAAGTATTGTTTTAATTGATAATTATATTGATGATAGTGTGATTACACATTTATCAAAAAAACATAAAAGTGTAAAGGTGCTATTACTTACTAAAAATATCAATAAACAAATTCTGTTAGATATAAAAAAAGCAAACGAGCAATACGGAAATTTTGAAATAAAGAAATTTGAAAAAAGTCATGATAGATTTTTAGTATTAGATGGAAAAGTGATTTATCATATAGGTGCGTCAGTAAAGGATTTAGGTAAGAAGTGGTTTGCATTCTCAAAATTAGAACCACAAACTATCGAAGGATTATTAAAAGAGATTAAAACTTTGATTTAAAATTAATCATAAAAAATTCGTAAAAAAACAAAATAATAATACAAAACAACTTAACTAATAAAAGAAAATGGAATATAAATTTATTAAATCAGAAGTCAAAAATTCTATTGCAATGCTAACTATGAATAGGGAAGAAGTATTGAATAGTTTTAATTATGAAATGGCAATGGAATTTCAAAATGCACTTGATAATTATGAAAATGATACTGATGTAAGAGTAATTATAATTACGGGGGCTGGTAGGGCATTCTGTGCTGGACAAGATTTGCAGGCATCTTTGAATGGTAATAAATCAATTAGAGAGATAGTAGCCGAACAATATAATCCTATTATTATCAAAATACGTGATATAGAAAAGCCAATAATCGCTGCTGTAAATGGAGTTGCTGCTGGTGCTGGTGCAAATATTGCACTTGCTTGTGATTTTGTAATTGCAAAAGAAAACGCATCTTTTGTGCAGTCTTTTGTAAATATTGGCTTGGTGCCTGACTCTGCTGGTAGTTGGTTTTTGCCGAGATTAGTCGGAATGGCGAAAGCAACTGCAATGGTGATGCTGGGAGATAAAGTAAAAGGTAAAGAAGCAGAGGAAATCGGACTAATCTATAAGTCTGTCGAAGATAGTGAATTTGAGACTTTTGTGAATGAATTTGCTACAATGTTATCTCAAAAGCCAACTTTTGCAATCGGTTTGACCAAAAGAGCTTTGAATTATTCTTTGATAAATAATTTGTACGAACAATTAGAACTTGAAGAAAATTTGCAAGAGCAGGCATCGGAATCTTATGATTTCAAAGAAGGTGTGAACGCATTTTTGGAAAAAAGAAAACCAGTTTACGAAGGCAAATAGTTATTTATTTGACTAATGTGTTATTAATTATTATTTATATATAACAGAATTAATACTAAAAAAGGCACAACATTGTGCCTTTTTTTATGATATATTTCGAAAATCAATTATAGAAAATTGTGTGTAGAAAATTATTAGTCAAAAATCTTTTCTTACAATTTAATACCCATACACATACCGTCACCCATTGTAACTAAGGTAGTAAATAAACCTTTGTGATTTTTCATATTTTGATTAAAAGTTTGAATTGCCTTTACATTACCAGGTTCACTTTTTGGATCTTTTTCTGCAATATGACCAAATCCCAAAGCATTATCTCCACAAATTACTCCACCTTTTCGCAAAAGTGGATAAGTCATTTCCATATAATTTGAGTAATTTTTCTTATCTGCATCAATAAAAACGAAGTCAAATTCGAAATCTGGTTTATAGTTTTTCAAAAATTTGGCAGCATCTTCATTTATCACTTCAATTTTATCTTCTAATCCAGCTTCTTTTACTTTGTTCCTAATAAAATATGCATTCTTTTTGAAAATTTCTAATGCGATTACTTTTCCACCTTCTGGCAATGCTCTTGCCATAGTTATAGCAGAATATCCAGCCAAAGAACCGATTTCTAATACATATTTTGCATTAATTGATTTTAAATAAAATTCTAAAAATCTACCTTGTTCAGCAGATATACAAATTTCTGGGATTTTTTCTAAGCTTGCATCAACTTTTAATTTAGCTAAAAATTCATCTTCTGCAGAAAAATTATGAAGTAAATAATCAAATATTTCTTCGGTAACAAGAGTTGGTCTTGATGACATTTTTGCCTTTATATTAATTCTAAAATAATTTAATAGTTTATACGAAATTAATTAATTATAATTTTATTTGTCGCAATTAGTTACTATTTTATTTGAATTAGAGAGACAGAAAATGAAATTAATAATTAATGGTTAATGAAGAATAAAATGAAAAAAACTATTATTACACTTTATTTTATTAACTTAATAACTTTTATAATATTTTTATCCTTACATTTTTTTGAAAAAAATACATATATTTTACATTCATATTTGCTGCCATTTATTCGAACATTTAATAATTTGTATTTCTATCATCTTGGTATTTCTTTTTTGTTAACAACAATATTGTGTATTATTTTGAATTTAAAATTTAAAAATATAAGCAAAGTTTATAAATTCGTAATAATACTATCAACAATAATTTATTATTTAGTTCCAATTTGTATGTGTATAATAGCACTAAGAAATATGGCTTAAAAATAATAAAGATATACGAAACGGAATATTCTCTGGTCAACTTGGGAAAAAGGCATACGAGTTACCTTCGACTACGCTCAGGAAACGTGGAAACGTGTGCGTGTTACATTCTCTGATATTAAGATGCCGACTGGCTCACCATCACAGCCGTTTTTGGTGGATTTGTTGAGTAAGAGTGAGTATTATCCGTATGGTATGAAAATTAATGAACTAAGCTATGACCGAAAGAATTTACCTTATGGTACTGGTGCAAGATTCGGCTATAATGGTACACACGAACAGGATAGAGAAATGAACGCAGAAGTGAAATTTCCTAAATCGAGACAACTAATAAAGGAAAAAGCCAACCCTAATGGATTGGCTTTATTTCGTACCGAGGGAGGGACTTGAACCCCCGACACACGGATTATGATTCCGTTGCTCTAACCAGCTGAGCTACCCCGGCGACACCTTCAATATATTATACTCAAAAATTATATTAATTTATTTAAATAGGATTAATGAGATTACAAAAATATATAAAATTATTTAAAATACAAAATTGAATAAATTATTTTGTGTAAAAAAATGAAATATACATTTAATTTTGAGTAAAAATCATGTTTTCATTTTTAATTCGAGACTCAATAGCAATATCTTCTTTATACTTTGTGAGTTTATCGCTCATTGCTTCATTGCTTAATGCTAAAATTTCAACAGCAAGAATACCTGCATTTTTGCCACCACCAATAGCAACTGTAGCAACTGGTACACCTGCTGGCATCTGCACAATGGAATAAAGGGAATCTAAGCCACTCAAAGCTTTTGTTTGGATTGGCACTCCAATTACAGGCAGAATTGTAGTAGATGCAATCATCCCAGGCAAGTGAGCAGCGCCACCAGCTCCTGCGATAATTACTTTTAATCCTCTACTTTTTGCATTTCTACCATACTCAATCATATCAAATGGTGTTCTATGAGCAGAAACAACTTTTATTTCATAAGACACATTAAATTCTTTAAGAAAATCCTCTGCCAAACTCATTGTAGAATAATCAGAATCGCTTCCCATAATTATCCCAACTTCAATCATTTTTCCCATTTAATTTTAACCTGTTGATTAGTGATTTAATAAAATAGATTTATAAATTGTTATAAAGATAATATTATATTAACTTTGTAACTAAATAAATACAAAGTTAATATATTATGTTTATTTCTTTCAAAAAGTTTTTAAAATAAAATTAATTGGAAGTGTAATGATTGCCTTTAAAAATATTTAAAATTTTAAACAATATAATGGAAAATAATAAAAAAAAGTTTATTTCGACAAGCGAAGAGTCTGTAAATATGTTTCATAACAATATAATTGAAGCATTATCAAAGACTTATTGGTTTGTTCCGATATTAGTATATATACCGATAATAATATTTTTTAATTATTTGAGCATCAAAAATAATTTAAGTTTTTACTGGGTACTATTAGCAATACCTACTGGATTATTTGTTTGGAGTTTGACTGAGTATATTTTGCATAGATATATTTTTCATTATATGCCCAAAACAGAAATAGGACAACGATTACATTGGTTGTTCCATGGAGTTCACCACGATTACCCTCAGGATAAAAACAGATTAGTAATGCCACCAGGTGTGAGTTTGCCCATTGCAACTATATTTTTTCTGTTATTTGAGATATTTTTATCAAAACCATTTATGTATTCGTTTTTTAGCTTTTTTTTATTAGGATATTTATATTATGATATTTCACATTTTGCGTATCATCATTTTATTTTTAAAAATAAATATTTTGAAAAATTAAAAAAACATCACATGAAACATCATTATAAAGATGATGAGCAAGGATTTGGGGTTAGTTCGCAATTTTGGGATTTTGTCTTTAAAACAAAAAAAATGTAATGGTAATAGTCAAAGTTTAATTGAATTAAACCAAGTTTTAACATCCAAATTAGTAAATAAATTAGTAAGAATACAAGTAAATTTAAATAGTAAAAATAAATATGATTGAAAATAAAGCGGCATTTAATTACACAGACTTAGCCACTATATTCGGTGAAGAGAGTTTTGTAAATATACCTAAAATAATAGAAATTAATTCTGTAGTAACTGACAGTAGAAAAATAAAAAACGGAAATTTATTTGTTGCTTTGGTTGGCGAAAAAATTGATGCACATTCAAAACTCAATGAAGCTTTTGAATTAGGAGCAAAAATATGTATAGTAAATGAAAACTGGTACAAAGAACAAAAAACTATAGAAAATGAGTTTGTATTAAGCAAATTTCATTCGTTCAGTTTTATTATTGTCAAAAATACATTAAAATCTTTGGGTACTTTAGCCAGATTCCATAGAGATAGATTTAATTTACCTATAATTGTTGTTGCTGGTTCTAATGGCAAAACAACAACAAAAGAGATGATTGTTAGTGTGATGAGTATTAAATATAATGTTTTATCAACTTACAAAAATTTTAACAATCAAATTGGTGTTCCCTTGATGCTTTTGTCTCTTGATGATACTTATGATTGTGCAGTGATAGAAATTGCAACTAATTCATTTGGTGAGATCTTTTATTTAGCTACTTTAGTAAATCCAAAATATGGTGTAATAACTAATATTGGCAAAGAACATTTAGAAATATTAGAAGATTTAGATGGTGTCGAAATGGAGGAAACTTCTTTATTCGCATATCTAAAAAAACATTTAGGATTTGCTTTTATAAATGCTGATGACAAAAGACTGATAAAATACACTAATATGCTTGACAATAAATTAGTATATGGACAGAATGAATTATCGGAAGTAATAGCAAAATTTAATTTTGATGAATCTTTATTACCAGAAGTTGAAATTGATATTAAAGGCGAAAAATTCTTTTACAAATTAAAAGAAATTGGGCTTGGAAATGCTTATGCATCCGTTGTAGCATTTTCTATTGGTTATAAGTTAGAATTTGATATTAATGAAATTTGTAAAAAATTAAGTGAATTTACAACTGACTATAATTCAAATTATGGTAGAATGAGAGTTGAAAAGTATAATTTGGATAATTCTAAAGATTTATTTAATTTGACAATTATTAATGATTGTTATAATGCGAATCCTTCATCAATGCAATTAGCTTTGGATTCGGTAAATTTAATCAAAGAGAATTATCAAAATGTAATTTTAGTATTGGGAGAAATGAGGGAATTAGGGGATAAAGCTATTGAAGAACATCAAGAATTAATTTTTAACTCTAACAACATTTCAAATAATATTATTTTTCACGGAAATGAATTTGAAGTATTTTTCGATGGGGAAAAAGACAAAAAATTTGACATCACAAAAATGTCTTTAGAATTCCAAGATAAACAAATTTCAAATACACCATTATATTTTAATGATAAAAATCAAATTGTAAATTATTTATTGAATAATATAGATAATGACAAAACAAACTTAATTTTGTTCAAAGGTTCTCGAGGAAATGAACTTGAAAATATTTTGATCAATTTAAAATCTAATTTGAAACTAAACTAATGTAAATTTATTTTTATTTTATTTTTACTAAAACAATTAAAAAACTATGCTTTATTTTTTGACAAGATGGATAGATATAAATTTTGATACACCTGGATTTGGTGCATTTCAGTATATTACTACTCGAATGGCTTTGGCTGCAATATCTGCACTATTAATTAGTTTTATTTTTGGTCCAAAAATTATAAATTTTATTAGAAAAAAACAAATTGGTGAACAAGCCAAAGTTGAATTGCAATCAGTTGGATTACACGTTTCCAAAGCAGGTACTCCTACAATGGGTGGCTTAATTGTATTATCATCTTTATTAATTCCAACACTTTTGTGGGCTAATCTTTCAAATATGTTTGTAATTGTAATACTAATAACTACTACAATAATGGGTATAGTTGGCTTTACAGACGATTATTTAAAAGTAATTAAGAAATTACCAAAAGGATTGATAGGTAGATATAAAATTATTGGACAAGTGATAGCAGGAATGTTTGTTGCTTCAATGATATATTTTTTTCCATCATCTTTTTCTGATAATTATGAAAGTATAAAAACAATGACCACTATTCCATTTATGAAAAATATAAATTTTGATTTTGGTATATTATACTTTCCAATTGTAATATTTATAATAACAGCCACATCAAATGCAGTTAATTTGACTGATGGACTTGATGGATTGGCAATAGGTACAGTCGGTATTACAGCTTTAGCTTTTGCATTACTTGCTTACGTAAGTGGTAACTATAATTTTGCATCTTACCTTAATATATTATACATCAAAGGAGCAGGGGAGTTGGCAATATTTGTTGCAGCTTTGGTTGGTGCTTGTTTAGGATTTTTGTGGTTTAATTCCTACCCAGCACAAATATTTATGGGTGATACAGGTTCTTTGGCTTTAGGAGGAGCTTTAGGTTGTTTATCTATATTAATCAAAAAAGAATTTTTACTTCCAGTTTTGGGAGGAGTATTTTTCGCTGAAGCATTGTCCGTTATTTTGCAAGTGAGTTATTTTAAATACACAAAAAGAAAATATGGTGCGGGTAAAAGAGTTTTTAAAATAGCTCCTTTACATCACCATTTTGAAAAAAATGGTATTCACGAATCTAAGATTGTCAGTAGATTTTATATTATTGCAGTAATATTAGCAATCGTTGCAATGACAACATTAAAAATACGATAATAATTATATTCTATATTTTTTATTCATCATGACGACTATAAATATTATTATCTATATTTTCATTGGTTTTATTATTATTTGCAAAATAAATACTATCTCTATCTAGATACCAAAAACCAACTATACCAGCAATTAAAGAAGCAGCAAGAATACCAATTTTAGATAAATTCTCATATTCTGAACCACCGCCATAAGCTAAGTTGGATACAAATAACGACATTGTAAATCCAATAGAACATAAAATACTTACACCAAGAATTTGTTTTAAGTTAACATTATCAGGCATTGAAGCGATTTTAAATTTAGTTGATAAATAAACTGAACCATAGACGCCAATAATTTTACCTAATAGTAAACCTAATACAATACCAATAGTTACTGGATGAAAAAATTGTGAAAATTCAAAACGACTTAAATCTACCCCACAATTAGCTAAGGCAAAAATCGGCATTATAATTAAACTTACCCATTTACTTAGACCGTGTTCTAACCTTTGTAAAGGTGGTTGGACTTTAGTAGATAAATCCGATAATGTATTTAAAATTTCATATTGATGTTCAGATAATTGAGAAATTGATAAATTTAGTTTCTTTTGTTTGACTATATATTTAGCATTTAAATTTGTTTGTTTAATATCTATATTATTTTCTTCTTTTATTTGACTTTCTAAGTTATCAACATATTCTGTATCAATTTTGACATATTCGTGCCATAATTCATTAACTCGTGCCCTAAAATCTTTTCTTTTGATAACTGAACTTGCTGGAATTAAAAAAGCAGACATCACACCAGCTATTGTAGAATGAACTCCTGAAGCCATAAACGCAAACCATAAACCAATACCAAGAATTAAATAAATTAAAGTATAATTAATTTGAAGTCTATTGGCAACAAATAATAAAAATAAAAAGAATACAACCCAAACTAAAGCGATTAGTGAAATATGAGTAGTATAAAATATCGCTATTATCATCACTGCTCCAATATCATCAACTATAGCCAAAGCAGCAAGAAAAACTTTAAGTCCTACTGGAACTTTATTTCCAACTAATGAAATTATACCTAATGCAAAGGCAATATCTGTAGCTGTTGGTATAGCCCAACCTCTCAACAATTCAGGATTTTTATAATTAAATAATGCAAAAATGGTTGCTGGAACAATCATACCCCCAATCGCACCTAATATTGGTAAAAGTGCTTTTTGAGTTGTAGAAAGTTCTCCCACCAAAAATTCTCTTTTAATTTCTAACCCAACCATAAAAAAGAAAATTACCATCAAGCCATCGTTAATCCAATGATGGAGGGTATGAGAAATTGTAAAATCACCAATAGATAATGAAATTGAATATTCCCAAAATTCATGATAACTGTGTTCCCAAGGAGAATTAGCCCAAATTGTAGAAAAAATTGCTGCTATTATAAGAAGTATCCCACCGGCAGAGGCACTTTTGTAAAAAGTTTTAAAAGAATCATAAGCAATTGTATCGTAAATATTTTTTTTGAACATATAATATAATTTCTGAAGTTTTAATATCTATTGTTAACGATTTAAGCAATAAGATATGATTATGAAATTCTAATTTGTTTATAATAACGGTTATAATTCTTTGAATTTCATAGAATTAATAAGTAAAATATATTATAGTATCTTTTGAATAATTTATTATAATATGAATTATATTATTAATATACTCTTTTGGGATTTAGAGTCATTAGTACTTTTAGAATGTCCTCTTGGAAACTATCCATTGCAATTTTTGCAACATAAACCATAAGTGGAATTGTTAAAAATAACATTATTAAACCTACAAATACTTTTACTTGAAAACTTAAAGTAAAAATATTTGTTTGGGGTGCAATTCTTCCTAATAAAGCTAATGATAAATTTGTGAGGAATAATGCTACAATTAAAGGGGAAGCTAATTTAACCGATAAAATTAATACATTTGTCAAGCCTTTGATCAACAAGTCAATGGTAGAAGTAGTTATTTCAAATTGCATTAATGGTACTGCTTTTAGACTTATAAAGATGCCTTCAATTAGATGATGATGTCCATTTAATATTAAAAAAACCATTAAAACTAATAATTCATAAATTTCACCTAATAAAGTAGGTGCTCCACTGCTTGGATCAAATAGAAGTGAAGTTTGAAATCCCATTTCAGTATCAATCAAACTACCAGCCATTCTTGCAGCAAAAAATATAAAATTGGCGCAAAAGCCAAAGATTAATCCTAAAAAAAACTCTTTAAATGCAACTAAAGTTATAAACCACAAATCCAAATCTATTTCGCCCTGCTCTTCCCAAAATGCACTTGTAACTACAATTGATAATATTACTGAAAGCATTATTTTGACAGAAACAGGTATAGCTTCACTCTTTAAAAATGGAGCAGATGCCATCATTCCTGTAATTCTTATAAAAATCAAAATTCCAATAATGAATTTACCTGACAAAAAATAAAGACTTTCTGAGTATAACATTTCTTATTTATTTTATTAATACAATTGTAATGCTATATTAGTAGGGCAATTATTATACCAACTATTATAAATATATTTGTGAATGAAATAAAACAAGAAACCAAATTGCAAACAAATTAATCAATGTTTTTGAATTATAATTCTAATTCAAAAATATCTTTGATTGCTTCTAAATATCCTTCTTTAGGCAAAGCACCAATAGCCATTCTGGGTTTTCCATTTTTAGGAATAAATAATACTGATGGGACTGATTTAATATTAAATATCGTAGATAAATCTTGCTCTTGTTCAGTATCAACTTTATAAATATCTATTTTCCCTTTAAAATCTTTAGCTAATTCTTCGAAAATTGGCGAAATCATTTTGCAAGGGGCACACCAATCAGCATAAAAATCAATCATAATATGATTTTCGCCTTTATATTCCCAATTTTCACTTTTTTCAAAATCAAAAATTTTTTCTTTAAATTTTGTAATATTTAAGTGTTCCATATTTATCTTTTTTAATTATATGATTAAGTAATTATTGTAGTGATTAAATTTAAGCTATAGTTACAGTTGTGATTTCATTCTTTTAATTATAAAGAATTATTAAAAAGTAGCTGTAGAAAAAGTTACCCTAAGATTTGGTTTTTGAACTTGTGTGAACCTTACAGTAAAGTCTAATCTAAAAAATATTAATAGTCTATTAAGTCCCAAACCTACTTCATAAAATATATTGTCATCAGTTTTACTTGTGAAATTATAATAATTTGTTTGAAATTCATTATTCAAAATATTATTGTATTTTAAGTTGTTTTGATTGATAGAAGTATAAACAACATTAGTAAAACCAATAAACTCTAAACCAAAAGAAGCTACATTTGGAATTCTAAATATTCCTGGAATTAACTCCCCAAAATTTTGTTCAAAATATAATGATGCAAATCTATCTCCATAAAATTCTTTTACGTTCATTGTTCTAACAACACCACCAGCAGCAAGACCAGAGGCAGCAGTTTCTGTCGAAAAGAACTTTTGAGCAGGCAAGTCTCCATCACTCCAACCAGCACTAAATTTTATATTTGTAATCCAAAGAGGGAATAAATTAAATCTAATATTACCCTCTGTAAAGATTCTTTGATAATCAAATGAAGATTTCAGATATTTAGAGTTAGAATTTTCATAATTAAAATATAAACCCAGGTCTCCAACTCTTACCTCACGATTGTAATTGAAAAATAGTTCTAAACCTATATTATTATTTCTGCCATTTATCGTTTCTGGATTCCATCGAAAGTCTCTATTACTGAATAATCCGAAGTTTGTAATATTACTTAAAGAATAATTTAATTCGTTTTTATAATATAATTTGATTTTATTTACTCTATCAAATCTTTCTCTTCTTACAAATCTTAATTGACCAAAACCATAACCAGTTGAAATTTCAAAGCCTTTTTTGGAATAATAATCTCCATAATCATTCTTAAAAAGTAATGCTAATAAAGATATTGATCTATCAGGAATTATAAATTGTTCATCTCTTCTTTGTATTTTATCATAAACAACAATATCCAAAAAAGATTTTCTATTTTCATCAAAGAAAGTTGAAATTCTACTTTCACCCAAAAATTTACCCAAACCAAATGAATAATAACCTTGGAAAAATCCTTCGTTCATTTCCGTCAAATCATCTAATAATCCGAAACCTAATGAAAACCCAGAAACTCTATTAAATCTAAATAAGTCTTCAATTCCAGTAAATGGTTTGCGGTTAAACATTTGAAATTGAGCAGTAATTGGTGCAATTAGTCTATTTATATAATTTGTGAATAAAATCGAATCTGGATTTTCCCTAACCATTCTAATTGAGTTGTAAGCTAACTTTTCTTCTTCTCTTAATGGCACTAAATTATTTTCTTCCCAAAAGGCCTCATCAAAAACATCAGCATTTTTATCTATTTCGACTCTTTTTTGCTCAAAAATATCATCACTTAAATTAATGTTTGTTTTATAATTATACGCCGCTGTTTCAATTAGAATATCTAATCTTGGAGAAAACACCCAAAGTATTTCTGCAGACAAAGTAGCATAAATTCTCATTCTACTTGGCAAAACAAACAATGAGTCAATATATTCAAAATCTTGATTAAAATTAAATTCTGCGTCAAGAGGTAATCTCACAGCTATATTTGGTTTGATTTCTATATATCTAGGAATTAAAAGGTCTTCATCAATATAAATAAAGCCATCCATTAACTTCCGAGTGCTACTTTTTGGAGTTATTTTGATTTTTGTGATTTTCTTTAAGTTATTTATTTTTTGCTTTCCTAATATCTTAAAATCATAATAATCAATTGCGTCAGGGTGAAACGGTGTATAAACTTCTTCGCCAAGTATAGTTACATAATCATCATAGGCATTGATATTTGTACCAAAAGCTACAAAATTAGCTTGCGGTGGAATATTTACACTTTGTCTCTTTTGAATTATTTGATTAAAGTAATTTCCATTTTTTTTATAATATCCAAGAGAGTATGATTCTAAAATGGAATTGATTGTAGTATCTTGCTCCGAATCTCTTCTTCCTGCTGTACTTGTATCAGTTGAGGCAACGAATTTTGTATATAAAGTATATGAATAAGAGTTGAGTTTATTTTGTTGTTCAATTTTTTTGGCAATTACTTTTCGCATAAGTCTAACTGCTGGGTCTTCTGCATAAACGAATGCTTCTTCAGTTTCTAAGATAGCAGTTTTAAGTTTGATGATATGAATTGAATCTTTTTGATAGGCTTCTAAAAATATCTTTTTAATTAAAGTTTCATATCCAATCATACTAAACCTTAAACTAATTGAGTCATTATCAAACTTTGTAGAGTCAATATACTCAAGTTTAGTAGGTACTTTGAGATTAAACTCACCATTTAGATTGCTAAAAGTACCAATTTTTGTGTTCATCACTGAAATAGTAACTTTTTTGAGGGTTTCACTATTTTCTGAATCTATTACAATACCTTTTATTTTGTTAGTGCTTTTAGGTTTAAGATTTTGAGCAAAAGCATCGGTAAAGATAACAAAAGTAACAAAAACTACTAAATACAAGAAATTAAATTTTGAACCTTGTATTTTTGAAGCAAGTATTTTTGGAGAATGAGCTTTTATAGAATGATATTTTTTATTTATGAGAAATAAAGACATTTTAGATTTTATAATTTAAGCAAAGAATATTTCGTTGAAGACGTTTCTTGTAGTTAAAGTATTTAATATTGGCTTAATCTGAAACGTAATATCGATAAAATAAATGTAAGAGGTGTGGCTATTAACATTTCTAACTTATTCACTGCAAAAATATTACCAATAGTATTGATAAAAAATACTATACCAATTATTAAAAATGTGCATTTCAAAACTTTAATCGATTTATTTTGTTTAATTATTTTTTTATACAAAAAAATTAAAAATAAAAATATCATATTTAGAACAATAGAAATTGTCTCGAATACATACATTTCTTCAATATTATGCAATCTTCCACCCCAAATATACTTAAAATATATTTGACCAATAAGTACCAAAAAATGGAAAATGATTGTAATTGTAAATATAATATTTAAGATTAAAAATGTTATGCTTAATGATATTTTATTTAATAATTCCAAAAACCTAATTTTGATTTCTCTCACCAATTTCCCAACTATTTATTTTATAAGATAAAAATTGCAAATGTAAAAATTATAAATGTATTATTAAATTTGTTCGATCAATATTTTATGAGCAATATGACTTGAAATATTAATTGATTGATTATTGATTTTAATCTGTAAAGAGTTGTCATAAATATTTACTTCTTTCAACTCAATTTGTTTATTTATGTTAAGACCCATGTTATTTATTAATTTCAAAAATTCATAAGAATCTTCTTTAACTGCAGTAATTTTATAAATAAATCCTAACTTCATATCTGCAACGGATATTTTACTTTGGTAATCAATATATCCTTCTGCATTTGGAATTAATTCACCGTGAGGATCTGTTTTTGGGTAATTTAAAAATTTATCTAACCTATCTATCAATTTGTTTGATTTAATATGCTCTAATTGTTCTGCTATTTCGTGTACTTCTTCCCAGTTAAATCCTAATTTTTCACATAAAAACGTTTCCCACAATCTATGTTTTCTTATGATTTCCAAAGCTAACTTCTTGCCATCATTTGTCAAAGAAGACTTACCATATTTTTCATAATTAATTAAACTTTTCTCCTTTAATTTTTTCAACATATCAGTTGCAGTGGCTGGTTTTACGCTTAGATAATTAGCAATATTATTAGTCCCAACAAAATCAGTTGTTTCTAATTCATAGGTTAAATGGTATATAGCTTTAAGATAATTCTCTTCTGCAATTGTATTCATATTCAAAAATAAATAATAAAAATTAAATTTAAAAGAAATTGCATTAAATTATACGAAATATCTAATATTATTTGTTAGATTAGTCTAACTTTATTAGTTTTGTAAGTCAAAAAATAAATTTTAAAAAATATATACTTATTTTAGTGAATTTGTTACTAATCAAAAATATGAAAAATAAATTATTAGCTATTATTACAATAATAATAACATTCTGCATTACAATTAAATCCAATGCCTCCGAAATCGAAATTATCATTAAAGGGAAAGTCACATCACAAAACACAGAATTAAGTTTTGCTAATATTTATATCAAAAATTATAATGTTGGTGGTAGAACAAATGTGAAAGGAGAGTTTTCGATAAAAGTTAAAAGTAATGAGAAATTTATCTCGCAAAATTCACTAAATATTAATATTCATTATTTGGGTTACAAAAATCTATTTGACACGATAATTATAAATAAAAATGAAATCAAAAATTCAAAATTAACTATCGAACGAAATTTTAATATGATTGAAGAGCCATTCAAATCAGAAGAAACAGTTGTTTCTGCAACAAGAAATGAAGTCTCAATCCACGAAGCTCCAATAATTGTAAATAGTATCAACAGAAAATTAATAGAATCAACTCAAAGTATAAATTTAGCAGAAAGTATAAATTTTACCCCAGGATTAAGAATTGAAAATAATTGTCAAAATTGTGGTTTTACTCAAGTTAGGATGAATGGCTTAGATGGTGCCTACAGTCAAATATTAGTAAACAGCAGACCAATATTCTCTGCACTTACTGGAGTTTATGGCTTAGAAATGCTACCAGCAAATATGATAGAGAAAATTGAAATTGTTAGAGGTGGTGGCTCTTCTTTGTACGGCGGTTCGGCAATCGCAGGGACAATAAATATAATCACAAAAGAACCAATTGAAAATACGTTTGACATTTCACTTCAAAAATCATTTATCGACTCTAATATTCCAGATAATGTTGTGGCAATAAATAGTAGTATTGTTTCTGATGATTATTCAAAAGGGATGTTGATTTATGGATTTAATAGAAATAGGGAACCCTACGATTATAATAAAGATGGATTTTCAGAGCTAACAAAAATAAATAATACTACATTTGGCTTTGATGCTTTCTATAATTTTAGTATTCTAAAGAAATTAAAACTTGTAACATATATAATTAATGAAGAAAGAAGAGGGGGAAACAAGTTTGACTTAGCTCCACATCTTACCGATATTACTGAACAACTAATTCATAAAATAATTGGAGTAACAACTTCTTATGAACAATTTTCTGAAGATTTAAGCCAAAAATTTTCAATTTATAGTTCGTTTCAAACTGTAAACAGAAATAGCTATTACGGTGGTGGTGGCAGAATTTTAACCTTTGGTGATACATTAAATACAAAAGACATAATTGCTCTAAATTCTTATGGGCTCACTTCAGACTACACTTTAAATTCTGGTTTATTTTATTCTAATCAACTTTTGACTGAATTGAATATGATTTTAGGCGTTGAATACACTTATAATAATGTTAATGATAATATACCCGGTTATCAAAGAATAATATCTCAAAACGTAAATACTCTTGGAGCATACTCTCAATTTGATTATGACATTACCGATAATACAAAAATTTTAATTGGCAACAGATTAGATTATCTCAAAATTAATGGAAATTATAATTTATTTCTACAAACATTTAAGAATGATAAGTCTATTTTAAATTTAATTAATCGAATTGCCTTGATGCAAAAAATAATTGACGATAATAATGAAAAATTGAAATTTCGTGTTTCTTATGCCGAAGGTTATAGAGGACCGCAGGCATTTGATGAAGATTTGCACCTTCAAACTATTGGTGGTGCTGCAAGATTTACTTTCTTGGATAGTAATATTGTTACCGAAAAATCAAAAAGTTATAATCTTTCCTTTGATTATTTGAATTTACAGGAAGAGTCGCAATTTAATTTTGTTTCAGAATTTTTCTACACTAACTTATTGAATCCTTTTATTTTATCTAATCAAATTGAATTAGAAAATGGAATTTCTGTAATTACAAAAAGAAATGGTTCGGGTGCAAATGTATTTGGTGTTAATTTAGAAGCAAATTATTTTTCAAAGGATTTTATCACGCTTCAATCAGGATTTACTATCCAAAATGCACTTTATAAAGAAAATGAGGTGATTTGGGAACCATCAACCAATAATATTGATAGTTTGGTTACCACACAATCAATTTTGAGAACCCCAAATTATTACGGTTACTTAAATATTATTTACGATATTAATGAATTATTTAATTTTACATTTTCTTCTGTTTATACTGGAAAAATGTTTGTACCAAAAGTTGTAGATATTAATAATGAATTTACTGAATTAAGAAGGACAAAAGACTTTTTAGAAATCAACTTAAAAGCATCTTATAAATATAATATCGATGAACATTTTAGGCTCGAATTTTCTCTCGGCAGTTATAATATTTTTAATCAATATCAAAATGATTTTGACTTTGGCAAAAACAGAGATGCAGGCTACGTTTATGGTCCCAACAGACCCAGAACATATTACTTCGGCATAAAATATGGAATTTTGTAATTCTCCAAAAACTGCACTCAATTACCCTCTTTTCACGCCTTTTTTAAATGTAGAGACGACCGGCGGGTCGTCTTCCTAATTTCAAGTTTCCTGCCCAATCGAAAATTTGCTGAATAAGGCGTGGGGTTTTTTCTTAATTCTTCTCTCCAAAAATTGCACTCAATTACCCTCTTTTTACGCTTTTTTCAAATGTAGAGACGACCGGCGGGTCGTCTTCCTAATTTCAAGTTTCCTGCCCAATCGAAAATTTGCTGAATAAGGCGTGTGGTTTTTTCTTAATTCTTCCCTCCAAAAACTGCACTCAATTACCCTCTTTTC
>Ga0209702_10000987_pt1 | contig 57948 bp, 38 predicted proteins | sample FRY01_FD_187210 | JGI IMG/M metagenome (GOLD analysis project Ga0209702, IMG submission 187210) | Freshwater microbial communities from Lake Fryxell liftoff mats and glacier meltwater in Antarctica - FRY-01 (SPAdes) (version 2) | ecosystem: Environmental > Aquatic > Freshwater > Ice > Glacier...
TTCAACCACTTTCAGTTCAAACTACAAAACCCTTAAATACAAGGCCCATTTATTCTTTAACGTATATTTCAGTGTTTCATACCTTGCGCTTTTCGATTTCCTTTTCAAATTTTAAAAAAGTAAGTGTCAATTTAAATAATCTCTTTAAATCGTTTGTCAGTTTAGATTTAGGGTTCTTACTCATTTTTTTATCGGACACTAGTATTTAAAAACATCTTTTCACTACCCATTCTTAACCAAAAGGTGAAGGTATTACCATTTCATTAACTCTTTGTTTTCGTGTTTTTGTAAGGAGATTAATCTCCAATTTTGTACTGTCAAATTGATAGTGCAGCGCGCGGGTATTTTCAACTTGAAGACAACTTTAGATTAGAATGAATGCTATTTTTCAACTCATTCGAAACGAATTCTTAACCACTGACAATGGATATTTTCCTTCTGTCAAAAGAATTCGATTTCGAGTAACTTTTGAAGAACTATGAGGTCTAACACAAGTAAGTTTTTAACGTTTAAAATAAAACAACATGAAAACAAAAATGATTTTTATCGCAGCTCTCTTATTTCTTTCGTTTAACGGAATGGCGAACAATGATCCAAAAGCTAGCAACGAGACTAAAAAAGAGGATACTGCAAAAATTGTAGAAACAAAATTCACGGTAAGTATTGATGAAGAATTCAATAAAGTAACCGTATCTATTATCGGTGAATTTGAAAAATATTCTTCCGTGTCAATCGCTAATTCCAGAGGTTCAGAATACCATTTCTCCTTCATAGAAGAAGGTCAAACTGAATTCGTATTCAATGTAGATGATCTCAAAGCGGGAACTTATATGGTGATTCTGCATACCAACGAGGAAATAAGAATGAAGCGTTTTCTGAAAAAATAGAAAACCTTTTTTTCTTAATGACAACTAAATTACAATCAGACCAATGTGAGAGGGAGCGCTTTCTGCTTCTTTCTCTCCAAGGCGCGAATATTCAGCCATACTTGTACAATTTTAACAAGAAGCAATTTACTTCCACTTAAAATTCCCTTTATCCATATTTACTCGCCGTTTGACATTTTTCGTAACAAATGCTCAATTCGTATGTTTATACTTGCTGTTCATTACAAGAATAAACAATGAAGTATTTAATTCCCCTCTTAACAATAATGTTTCTTTCTTTTTTTGGAAACGATGGCTTTTCACAAAAAATGAAAATAAGCGGAACTGTTTTCGATTCAACTGGAACACGACCTTTACCGAACGCTACAGCAATGGCGGTGCGAATGAAAGATTCCCTTTTATTGGGTTTTAAACGTACCAATTTTGAAGGTAAATTCGAAATGAACTCATTCAATATTGATACCTTCACTTTAATGATTACGAGTCCAGGTTACGATGATAAATTGTACTATATTTTTGGTCACGCTGAAAACACTGAAATTGATATTCCCTCTATCCGAATGAATTCTAAATCTCAGGAATTAGAAGAAGTGATTATTTATGCCAACAAAAATCCAATCTATTATAAAGGCGATACCCTCGTCTATGTGGCCGATTCATTCAAAGTGGCTGAAGGAGCTGTTGTGGAAGATTTATTGAAACGATTACCGGGAATCAGCATTGACAAAGATGGAAAAATAACTTCTCAGGGCCAAGAAATTACGAAAGTATTGGTGGATGGAGATGAGTTTTTTGGCACTGACCCAACTGTTGCAACAAAAAACTTAGGAGCTGATGGAATTGAAACGGTTCAAGTTTATGAAAAAACGGACAATGAAACAATTGGGGGTTCTGATGCTAAAATCAAAGTACTCGATCTCCGCTTAAAAGAGGAAGCCAAGAAAGGATATTTTGGCAGGGTCTCCGGTGCCTCTGATCTCTGGCTCACACCTGTCGAAGGGTATATTGGCTCTAGGCCTTTTTATGAAGGAGAATTATTGCTTAACAAATTCAATAGTAAACAAAAGATTTCCATTTTTGCATTAGGCTCAAATACTCCAAGATCTAATTTCGGAAGAGGAGATTTAAATAAATTTGGTTTATCAAACGAAAGTGGGGCGAACAGAAATTTCTGGGAAGGAAACAATACAAGCAACACAGCTGGAATTCCTCAAACACTTAAAGCAGGTATTTACTATTCAGATAAATTTGGTAAAAAACTAAACACCAATTTATTGTTCAATTATTCGTATTACAATGATAGACTGGATGCTCGTTCAGCCAGTCAATCGCAATATTTCTTGCCAGATACAACCTACTTCACAGACGATTCAACCCGTAATTACACCTTGAATGAATCACATAGTATGAATCTTTCAATTGGATCTCAAATCGATTCGTTGACGTTCATTGAATTCAAACCATCTGTTCGTTTCGATAAGGGTATTTCAGAAAGTTCAAATCTATCCTCTTTCTTCGGAGAAGATGGTATTGAATCATTAGCGACTCAGATTACCAATAACAATGACTCAAAAGGTATTACAGTGAATGGAACGGCACGTTTGTACAGAAAATTCATGAAGAAAAGACGAGAATTGGAAGTGAGGTATGATCTCAATTCTACCACAAATAACAGCGATGGACAATTGTACACGCGTTCACAATATTATTTATTAGGACTAAGTGATACAATCGATCAGCAAAAAACAAATGATAATCGAAACACAAGTCACTACGGAACAATAAGTTATTTTGAACCCCTTTCTAATAAAGTTAAAGTGAATTTTACTTACTTGTTTGAATATGGCTTGTCCAACCAGAATAAAACGACTTATGATGCTGTTAGTGGTAACTACACGTCCTTGAGAGAAGACTTATCTAACAATTTTGACAATACCCGCACACAACATAGAGGCGGTGCAGAATTGATTTACGAGACTGGAAAACACACTGTAGCGGGAGGAACATTTGTTAGAAATATAAACATTGACAATGTGAACCTAGGAAATGATTCATTGGTTAATCAAAACATAACGAACATCCTTCCGAAATTTAGATACGAGTTTAAGCCAAGTATGAGTAAGCGTGTAAATTTCAATTACACAACAAGTTCACAACAACCTTCAATCAACGACCTACAACCAATTCCAGACAATACAAATCCAAATAGAATTAGAGTTGGAAACCAGGACTTGAAACCAAATTATGTGCACAATCTATCCCTTAATTTTAACACTTGGAATGCGCTTTCAGGACGATATGTATGGGCTGGTGGATTCTTTAGTGTGACAGACAATGCTTTTGCAACACAAACAGACTATGATAATTTTGGTCGAACAATCTCTAAAACGGTGAACGTTGATGGCAATCTTTCATCAAGTTTATGGGCAGGTGCAGGATTCCCGATTTTGAACCGAAAAATTGAATTTAATCCTTCAATGGATGCCTCTTTCAATCGCTTTAAAAGCATTGTTGGTACGCAAGAAAATATCACAGATAATTATGCATTCACACCAGAAATGAACATTGAATTTCAGTGGGATTCATTGGAAATTGACTTGAGCGGAAGTTATTCGTATAACAATCCTAAAAGTTCGTTAAGTGCTGTTTCAAATACACCTTTTACTATTCAAGTATATTCAATTGGTGTTGAATGGAGATTGCCTAAAGGATTTACAATTGGAACAGATGGTAAATACACGAAAAATTCTCAACCGGGTGAAGGATTTTATGATACAGAATTCTTTGTATTAGACGCGAACATTAGTAAGAAATTCTTAAAGACTCAAAACTTATTGGTTTCCTTGATTGGGAATGATATTTTGAATCAAAACATTAATGCACGAAGAGTAGTAAGCGGTAGCAGCATCACCGATTTCCGTACAACAATTATTTCAAGGTACTTTTTACTAAAAGTGACTTTAAGATTCAACAATAGAAAAGCAAATGAAGATGATTTCAATGGCTGGCATTAAAAAAATAGTATTTACAGGAATTATCTTCTTGTTGACTGCAAATACGTTTGCGCAAATCTCGTCTGGACGAATTGTCTATGAGCGAAGAACAAATTTAAAAAAGCGTTTGGGGGATAATCCTCGAATGAAGAATTTCATTACTGAACAGAACAAAATTCGCATCGAAAATTTTGAATTGTTTTTTAATGATTCAGTTTCTGTTTTTAAATCTTTACCTGATACAGAAGTATCAGACGCTGGATTTATGAAGATGATGACAACGCGCAATACGACTTATCAAAATAGCAATACCCGACAGAAATTTATTATCATGGATTTGTGGGGGAGTGAGGCAATCATCAAAGACTCAATTGAGCGTAAAGCATGGAAAATCACCGAAAACAAGCGAATGATTAGCGGGTATAATTGTCGCAAAGCCATTTGGCAGATGAACGATTCAACGCGTATTTATGCTTGGTATGCAGAAGAACTTATTCCAACTGTTGGACCCGAAGGTTTCGAAGGTTTGCCAGGAACTATTTTAGGTCTTGCAACTGAAGATGGCAGTGTCGTCTATTTTGCAAAAGAAATCAAGGCATTGGTTCCTCCTGCAGCTTCATTTCAATATACGGAGAAAGGAAAAGATGTTTATACCGAAGAACAACTTAAAAAAATTCTCTTAGAACGAATGGGTCAATGGATGAAACCACAAGATCTCGATGCAATGTTCCAATGGCTCTAAATATTCACCTTTCGAGTGTCAGCTGCGGATATAATATAAATTGTCCTTTCGATTGTCAGCTGCGGATATAATATAAATTGTCCTTTCGAGTGTCAGCCGCGGATATAATATAAATTGTCCTTTCCAGTGTCAGCTGCGGATATAATATAAATTGTCCTTTCGAGTGTCAGCTGCGGCTGACGTATCGAGAAAGGTTATTTATCTCTAAGAATTGAAATTAATCTTGTTCAAAAGAACAAGTCTAACAGCGTAGCGGTCAATGTTCTAACAGCGTAGCGGTCTATGCTCTAACAGCGCAGCGATCTATGTTCACTATCACACCTCCGCCACAACCTCTTTAACCTCAGGTAAATGAGACTTTAACAAGTTTTCAATTCCACCTTTCAAAGTTGCCGTAGATGAAGGGCATCCAGCACAAGAGCCACGCATAACAACGGTAACTACTCCATTCTCAAATCCGCGGAAATCAATTGCACCACCGTCATTTTCAACCGCTGGACGAACATATTCATCTAACAAACTGCGAATGGCATCATCGTATTCAGATGGCAAATATTCTTTCATTGGCTTGTCATCCGTCGCTTCGACTACCGTTTTTGGAGCTGGCATTTGAATCAAAACGTCTTTGCCTTCAGAAATCCAATTTTTCACAAACTCGCGTAATTCCATTGTAATGAAATCCCAAGGAACATTATCTGTTTTTGTAATTGTAATGAAGTTCGCGGCAACAAATACGTTTTTCACGAAAGGAAAATTGAAGAGCTCTTCTGCCATGGGCGAATAGCCCTTTGCATCACTTTTTGAACTAAACTCAACCGAATCTCCAGTAGTCAATAAATATTTATTCGCTACAAACTTCATCGTTGAAGGATTCGGAGTCATTTCGGCATAAACGGTTACTGATACATCCATTATAAACGTGTTTTATACAAAGGTAATTTAAGTTTCCAAGAATTGAAGAAGAAAAGTTAGACAATCAAGCTTATAATAACTTAACTTTGTTTTGTGCGAATTGTTCAAACCATATTGCTTTTTTCTCTGATTTCTTATGTTTTAGTAGGAAATGTAGGCTTAAGTGTCTTTACACATACGTGTAAAGAGGATGGTGTTTTTCGTTCGTTTTTTATTCAGCTGGATGATCACTGTGCTACTGAACATGATGATTTACCTATATGCTGTCTTGCTGAAAAGCAAAAAAAGGATTGTTGTAACGACGAAGAGAAGATTTATAAAGTTAATTGGGATTATTTTCATCAAGATCAAGTTAATGTTCCCTCGTTTGATTTCTTTGACTTACCCTCAACAAAATTTAAATATTTAAATGTTGTTGTAACAACTGCAGAACAAACATCCATTGTTCGGCCTCCACCAATCCTGCATTCAAGTCGACAACTTCTTATCAAAAAACAAGTTTTTCAAATATGATTTTTTAATGACGAAAAGAAATTTTCTACTCATTAAAAATTATATAAATGAAAAAAATAGCAATTCTAATGCTGTTTTTGATCTTAGCAGCTGAAGCGAAATCCCAACTAAAGGGAATCGTTCTAGCAGGCGGTGAAAAAACAAGTCCGCTCTATGGAGCAAAAATAAAATTACTTAAAAGTAAAATAGGTGTTGTAAGTGGTGAAGATGGAACTTTCGAACTTGTCTTGCCAAAAGAATTACCCGATACGATGGTCATTTCAGCCATGGGATATAATTCGGATACAATTATTATTGATAAGAAAGATCGCTTCATTTCGCTTAAAATTACGTTGTATTCCGAACAATTACTTGAGGAAGTTATTGTAGAGTATAAACGAGCTGGTCATTCTATTTCTCGATTGAAAACCTTACATGTTGAGGAGATTAACGAAAATGAACTGCGAAAAGCGGCCTGCTGCAACTTATCTGAATCTTTTGAAACGAATGCGTCTGTCGATGTAAACATCACTGATGCTGTCTCCGGAGCGAAAAAAATCCAGATGATGGGATTGGATGGGGTCTATACTCAAATTCAATTGGAAAATATCCCCTATTTACGCGGATTGGAAAGTTCGTTTGGCTTGAACTCTATGCCTGGAACATGGATCGAATCTATTCAAATAACAAAAGGTACGGGTAATGTTGTCAATGGATATGAATCAATGGCTGGTTTGGTTAACATGGAGTTGAAAAAACCAAGGGAAATGGAACGCTTGTTTGTCAATGCCTATGGAAGTATCTTCGGTAGAGCTGAATTGAACTTAAACGCTGGCCACATCCTTAATAACAAATGGAGTACAGGTTGGTTTGCTCATGCCTCTGGAATGTTTGGAGAAATGGACAACAATAACGATGGTTTTCGAGATGTCCCAATGGGAAACAATTTGGCTTTCTTAAATCGCTGGAATTTTCAAGGAAAAAACATGGAAGCTCAATTTGGAATCAATGCTTATTCAGATCTTAAAAATGGCGGTCAAATGGGATTTGAAAGAGGAAATAGCAACGGTAAATACGGCGTTCAATTAGACTCCAAGCACATTGATGCATTTGCTAAAACTGGTTTCTTTCTCAAAAAACCGCAGACCTCTTTAGGAATCGTTTATAATGTGAAATACCAGACGGTTGATGCCAAATTCGGTATCCGAAGCTTTACAGGCCAAGAAAAAAGAGCTTACATAAATGCGATTTATGATGGTTATTTTGGTACAACCGATCATAAAATTAAAATGGGATTGAATGGAGTCTATATCGACATACAACAAGCTATTGATAGTCTTCAAAACAATCGAATTGAAATAGTTCCAGGCGCCTTTGCGGAATACACTTTTACAGGAATGCGCTTGACTACCGTTATTGGTGCTCGAGGCGATTATCATAATTTATATGGTTTCCAATTCTCACCAAGGGTGCATTCAAAATATACCTTGACAGAGAAAACGGATCTGCGATTTACAGCTGGAAAAGGATGGCGTGTACCCAATTATATGATTGATAACGTGTCATTATTAGCTACCTCAAGTCCTTGGATCGCCCCGGCCGAAATTAAACCTGAAATTTCGTGGAATATTGGTGGATCATTGGTACAAGAATTTAAACTCTTCAAACAAAAAGCATCTCTTTCGTTTGATTTTTATCATACTTATTTCGAAAATCAACTGATAGTTGACCGTGAGAGTGTCGCGATTATGTTTAATAATCAAAAAGGTCAGTCTTATTCTAATAGTTTTCAAACTGAATTCAGCTTTAATATTCTAAAAAATTGGGATATGCGAATTGCCTATAAATTCTTAGATGTAAAAGCCAAATATGGCGGAATTGCACAACAACAAGTAATGATTCCTAAACACCGTGGATTTTTTAATACTGGTTATATCACCCGTAATAAACGGTGGGAGTTTAACACAACGATTTCCATCTTTGGTGAATCAAGATTGCCTGGGATAAGCCCTGTGGATGCCAAATTATATAGCGATATTTACCCAATGTTGAATGCTCAAATCACCCATGTTTACAAGAAATGGGATTTTTACATTGGAGGAGAGAACTTAACGAATTACAAGCAAAAAAATGCAATAATAGACGCGCAAAATCCGTTTGGTAGCAAATTTGATGCAACCCAAATTTGGGGGCCGGTGATGGGCATTAATGTCTATGCTGGTCTGCGTTATTCAATCAAAAGAGAAAATAAATAATAACTAAATTAAAAAAGAAAACCATGAAAAAAATTATGTTTTTACTATTCACTGTACTGCTAGTTCATACAGCGAATGCACAACAAAAAAAATCAAAATTAGAGACTGCTATCATTCAAACATCAGCTGAATGTGGACAATGTAAAGATCGAATTGAAGAGATGTTGAATTACACAAAAGGTGTCAAGTTCTCTGAGTTGGATTTGGAAACGATGAAATTAACAGTTAAATTTTCAACCAAAAAGATAAGTTTAAACCAAATAAAAGCAAAATTATCTGAACTTGGATATGATGCAGATGAGGTTAAATCTAATCCGGAATCTGTGAAGAAACTTCCTTTATGCTGTCAGCCAGGTGGCATGAAAAATCATTAATTTGCAATTGTAGATTTGTCAATTTTTAAGTAGTTTTGCACCTCAATCAAATAAAGTAAGAAAAATGTCATATTTGTTTACATCAGAGTCCGTTTCAGAAGGGCATCCTGACAAAGTTTCAGATCAAATTTCAGACGCATTAATCGATAATTTCATGGCTTTTGATCCAGAATCAAAAGTTGCTTGTGAAACATTGGTTACTACTGGATTGGTTGTTTTGGCTGGAGAAATTAAAACTACTACTTATTTAGATGTTCAATCGATTGCACGTGAGACAATCAAAAAGATTGGATATACGAAATCTGAGTATATGTTTGATGCAAATTCTTGTGGTATTATTTCTGCTTTGCACGATCAGTCTGAAGATATTAATCAAGGGGTTGACCGCGCTGCTGTTAGCAATGATTTTGAATCTAAAGCGAATGCGCAAGGTGCTGGTGACCAAGGAATGATGTTTGGTTATGCAACAATTGAAACTGATAATTACATGCCTTTGGCATTGGATTTAGCGCATAAAATTCTTCAAGAATTATCTTACATACGTAATAATGAGCCTCAATTAATCGCTTATTTGCGTCCAGATGCTAAGTCTCAAGTTACGATCGAATATTCTGATGATAATATTCCTCAACGAATCGATACAATTGTTGTTTCTACACAACACGATGATTTTGATGAAGAAGCAGTAATGTTGGCAAAAATAAAGGCTGATATTATCAGTATTGTTATTCCACGTGTTAAGGCTAAATTGAAACCAGAATTGCAAAAATTATTTACAGACAATATCCAGTACCATATTAACCCAACAGGCAAATTTGTTATCGGTGGACCTCATGGAGATACTGGTTTGACAGGTCGTAAAATTATTGTTGATACTTACGGAGGAAAAGGTGCTCACGGTGGTGGTGCATTCTCTGGAAAAGATCCATCAAAAGTTGACCGCTCTGCGGCTTATGCTACTCGTCACATAGCTAAAAACTTGGTTGCAGCAGGATTGTGTGACGAAGTTTTGGTTCAAGTTTCGTATGCAATTGGGGTTGCTAAACCTTGTGGTTTGTTTATTAATACTTCTGGAACCTCGAAAGTGAAAATGACAGATGGTGAAATCGCGAAAAAAGTTGAAGAGATTTTCGACATGCGACCATACGCTATTGAGCAACGTTTGAAATTACGTAATCCAATGTATTCTGAGACTGCTGCTTTTGGTCACATGGGTCGTAAGAATGAAATAGTAACGAAAACATTTAAATCTCCAGACGGAACTATAATTTCTCGCGAAGTTGAATTGTTTACTTGGGAAAAACTAGATTTCGTTGACAAAGTAAAAGCTGCTTTTGGATTATAAAACATCCTTTTGAAAATATTAACGCCTCAGTAATGGGGCGTTTTTTTTTGCCTTTAGGGAAATCGTCCCACCAAGATACACAACAATCAAATTCCCCCATCGGGACAACCTATTCAACCAAAAATGTTTCAATGGTAAGACTCAAAACTTTTAAGTCAACCTTATCTATCGGATGCGGAAACCCTTCATAAATCTTCAATGATGCATTGGGTAGAAGATCAGCAACCCTTTTCGATTCCTCTATACTAACCATTTGATCCAAATCTCCAATGCCAATTAAGACTGGGATAACTATTGAACGGAGTTCATCATCTGCTAGTCCAGCACCATTGCCAAGGTCCAACATCATTTCTGCTGTCCCCTTCAATACCTCTTTCCAATCTAATGGTGAATGAACTACCTTTAAGTCTTCTGCAAATTTGGGTATTTTTACTTCGATCACTTCTGGATTCAACATTTTTACTTCAGTTGCAGCGCTTTCAGGATTCCAATTGAATTTAGTGCCTAACGTTGCAATTGAAGTGACTTTTTCAGGGTGAAGCGCAGCAAGTTTCAAAGCAACATAACCTCCCATACTATAGCCAAAAATATCTATTGATTCAATGCCATTTTCATTTAGAAAATCATTGACATTTTCACTGAATTTCTCAATAGAATATTTCCCATCAATTGTTCTTCCACCGTGTCCCTCAAAGTTTAATGTGTGAACATCAAATTCTGTCAATAACTTGGAAGCAAGGTCGTTTAATTGTGCAGAACTTCCTATAGCACCATGCAACAATATAATGGGTTTTTTCAGCTTACTCATTCAGTAGAATGATTGTTTTTTCAATACCGTTCAATTCTCCAGTTAGAAAAAATAATCCATTTTGATTTTCATTGAGCTTAAGAATAAATCCATTATCTGTTTGAATTAATGAATATGCACAAGCCTGGCCAAGAGCATTTGTCAAATGAAAATTCATATCCGCCAATTTTTCTCCTTGAATAAAAAAGTTGCCAGTATTGCCCGGATTAGGGAAAACAGTAATCGTTGGTGTTTCATTTTCTAATAGCGCCAATTGTCCTATATTTCCTCTACGGTAAATAACATCTCCAGTTTGAGAATCTTGGTAAACCACATGTACTTTTCCATTCGCATACTTCACATCAGGATTGGTTTGACTTCCAGTTGTGATAGTATTTACCATGGATTTTGAGCTTAACAAATCAGTCATGCTTCCATTTGTTGATATGGCAGAATAAATTTCATTATTGGATGTTTCACTTTCTTGCCAAACCAAAACAATGGTATCATTTTGTCCGCTGATTCGTGGAAAATTCTGTATTCCATTGGTATTCAGAGGCGGAGTCATCATCGATCTGTTATCAAAAGCCAATGATGGCGTGGTTACAGATTCAGAAATATAAATACGAGAAAATCCCGATCCTCTGCTTGAATAGGTTGTTAATAATTTATCATTGTTAAAAATTCCATGCGGACCTGTGGAAGGGCAAGAATTAATGAACCAAGCAAGATTGTCTACATTTGCATTTTGCGGAAATGTCAGACCATCATCGTCTGAATAAACCGCATATATATCACGTATGTTTGCATCATTATTTCGAAACAATAACGCATGTTGATTATTCTTAATAACGTATTCGGCCGGACAACAATCACAAGCCTCATCAGCTATGTTTACAGCTAAGTCAATTTCATTTTCATAGCTTACTCCTAAATCGTTTGAATGTGTTATAAAATAGCGTGGATTCATTCCGGAGGCATCATGCGCCATATAGGTAACTGTCGGATTTCCATTTTCGTCCATATCCATTGATGGCAACCAAGCAAAACCAGCATTTATGTGACTGTCTGTTCGAATTGTATCTGACCATGTAACTCCACCATCCATAGAACGTACCGTATAAACATAACCGCCATCAAGAGGAAGGGCCTTGAAAACAGCAACAACAAGATTTTCATTTGAAGCAATATCAGGTCCTGTCCAACCTGCCAAGTAAGTTGGGACATTCGGGGGAAGAATTGAGGCTGGAGTGTCAAATGCGACACCATTAAATCGTGCGGAAAAGAGGATGCCATCCGGATTTTTACCAAAAAGGACCACTGGAATGTCATCAGAGGTAAGGGTTAAACGCGGACGTAGATTTCCATAAAGAGATCCATCAGCCACACTAATTTCAGGTTCCCACTGAATAACAGTCTGTGAGAATGAAGTAGTACTAATTAAAACCAGAAATAACATAAGGATTCGCATAATCTATTTTTATTAAAGATAACTATTAATTTCAGATCTTAATTCCAATCACACAAATATCATCAACCTGTTCTTGGTGACCTCTCCAATTTTCAAAAGAAAATTTAAGTTCTTTTTTCTGTTTGTCTAATGGCATTTCATTCAAAGAAAGCAATAAATTTCTGAAGCGTTGACGATTAAATTTCTTTATGTTTTCTCCACCAAACTGATCTGTATATCCATCTGTGAACAAATAAAATTGATCTCCTTCATTCAGTGAAAAATGAATTGTTTCAAATGTTTTTTCTCCAAATGAACTATAACCAATAGCGTCAGTTCCTTTTTTAAATTCCACTAATTCACCTTCACGTATAAGAATTAATGGACGGCCTGCACCGCAAAACGAACCTTTTTTACTTCGCAAATTAAATTTACAAAACACAATATCCATTCCGTCGCATCGCGTTCCTTCCGTTAAATTTTCGTTGAATAAATTAACCAATTCATTGTCCAAAAGTTTCATTATGAGGGCAGGATCGGAAACGCCTTCCAATCGAATGATTTGACGTAGAATTGTATTCCCAGCAATGTTTACCAAGGCACCAGGAACACCATGTCCAGTGCAATCTCCTACAGCGAAATACACGTCATCGTTGTGTTGGTAAATCCAGTAAAAATCTCCACTTACGATATCTTTGGGTTGAAACAATACAAATGCTTCATCAAATACATTTTGAAAGATGCGTTCGTTCGGTAAAATAGATTGTTGTAAACTTCCAGCATAACGAATGCTTTCTTCCATTTCTACTGCTCTAATTTCAAGATAGTTTAATCGTTCCAGCATCTCTTGATGAGCAATAGTTGCTATATCGCGAACTGATGTGGGTAATGTCAATGTTTCCATCGCAAAAAATGTTTATAAGGTAAATGAGATTGATTTTCAGTTTTTAGAGATCTGATACTCGAAATTCGGCTTAGATTAGCACGCAATGAACATGACCCTAGATCGAATTGACATTCGTCTACGAATAATAGAATTGAGATATGAATTGTTCAGTTTCACTGGCGCAAAAATAACAATAATTTTTAATAATCTTAGTTCAGGCAACTTAATGAATTTTGAAATTGTATTTATGAAAAATTAAAAGATATGAAAACTTCAAAATCAATTACAGTATTTGCTTGTATGGTGTTAACACTAGTAGCTTGCAAGAAAGATGACGACCAACCGCAAGTGGGCAATGGGACGCAATTAACAAATTTCTTCTCAACGAATGTATCAAATGGTAAGCAAGTTTTTACTATTAATGCAGGAACAGGCGGTGCCGTCTTCGGCGTCAAAGGAACGAAAATATACGTAGCTCCGAATAGCTTATTTAGTTTAAGTGGTGCGCTCATTACAGGAAATGTTCAATTGGAACTTGTTGAAATCTATGACCGAGCAGGAATGGTAATGATGAATAAACCTACAATGGGCGAACTTCCTAATGGTAATCGTTCGACGCTCATTTCTGGTGGAGAATATTATTTGAAAATCACCCAAAATGGTCAAGAAGTTCTAGCTCCAGATGGTGTTTTTGTATCTATGCCAACCGACAACACAGGTGGTGTCGATTTAAATATGTCTTTATTTGATTTAGTCATTGAAACAACCGATCAATGGTGGGATTTGGTCGCAGATTCTGTAGCAATTGGTCAGGATTCAATGCAAGGTGGATGGGGCTCATCTTATGATATTCTAGATGGTCAATGGGGCTGGACAAATGTCGATCGTTTTTATGATGATCCTCGTCCAAAAACAGTTCTTAAAGCACAATTGCCAAATGGATATGACAATACAAATTGTGAAGTTTACCTTACTTTTGATGGAGAAGCAACGGCACTAGCATCGTTGGACACATATACTAATGATGGTTATTTTTCTGAACATTATGGTTTAATTCCAATTGGTTTAGAAGTTCACTTTATTGTAGTTACGATGATTGATAATCAATTGCATTACGCGATACAAGGAGCCACCATAACGAATGGACACATAGAACAAATCAATTCTTTTACACCAATTACGCAAGCAGAATTAGCTGCTTTGATTAATGCGCTTCCTTAAAATTTCAAGCACAAAAAAATCCCCTCCGATTTATTTCGAAGGGGATTTTTTATGCATAATTACTACTGATTTTTTTCAATATCCCATTTTTCAATATTGCGATTTATATAGTTCCGAACGTTTCTTAACTCGAACTCATCCCTTATAATTCGATCATAAAATCGTTGCTGCCATTTAAATTCCAAATCCAATCGATTGGCGTGCTTCGTAACAGCTGATTTATAGGAGCCTATAATCGAGGAAACTGAATTTTTTCCGATATTCTGAAAGCGTTTTTCTCGCTGGGAAAGGGCGTTCTCTTTAGGTTGGGAAAGGGCGTTCTCATAACGTTGGGACAGGGCGTTATCATTAGGCTGGGAAAGGGCGTTCTCTTTAGGTTGGGACAGGGCGTTCTCATAACGTTGGGACAGGGCGTTCTCATAACGTTGGGACAGGGCATGCCCTGTCCCAACGGGAACGGGAGGAGCCGGAAAATCTAAAAAATCAGACGAAACCTGAAATTCCTGTCTCTCTTTATCATTCCCATCAATAATTAAAATACCATGAATATGATCTGGCATGACAACGAACTCATCTAAAATGACATTTTTAGAGTGGTTTTTTATTTCATACCATAAAACATTTGCAAGAACTCCCACATTAGAAAGATGCATTTTTCCGTCTTTAATTTTTCCGAAATAGTGTTCACGATCGGAGGTACACATCGTTATAAAATATACCGAATCGTTTCGGTAATCCCAATTTTTAAGTCGTGTTGTTTTCCTATTGAAAGGACCTTTTTTGTCTATTTTCATACCTTTTTCTATATTAATTTAAGAAAAAAGTTTATATTTTTCTAATCGAATTAAAAATTTCAAGCACAAAAAATCCCCTCCGATTTATTTCGAAGGGGATTTTTTATTCCATCTGTTTTACTTTTTTAATATTTTCTTCGTGCTAATGCCGTTTGCAGTTTGAATTTGGAGTAAATAAATACCAGTAGTTAATGATTCAGTATTAATCGAAGTTATGGTTGAATTTGGCTTAATTACATCAATTAATTGACCAGATATACTCACAAGTTCAATTGAGATTATAGTTGTATTTCCTTGAATAGTCAACAAATCTCCAACTGGATTCGGATACACCAATACTTCGTTTTCCAATTCATTAATACCTAAAGCTAAATTGATATTATAGGTTGTATTAGTAACAATCGCAGGGTTCCAATCGAAATAGATATGCCCTGTATTGTAAATTTGAGATCCTTCCATATTTGATGAAAGTTCTTTAATCTTGAATACGACATGACCATGGCTCATCGGTTCATTTGAAGTGCTATCTGCTAACCAAATTTGAGGGAAATCAAAACGCATTACACCTCCACCCATGTCAATCATATGCATCGCGTGTGTTGCTTCAATTAACGAAATAGTCGTCCAATCCAAATTAGCACTTAGGGTATCTATAATATATACATCTTGTGCTGGAGCAGTTCCTGTATTTTGAAAGCGAATAGTGTAAGTCAATTCATCTTGAATAGCTGGATTAATTCCTTCCTCAAGATTGACAGATTTATCATTCGGATCATAACTATTTCCAACAAGTTGAAGCAAAGAACCGTTGTTATTCGAAGTACAACAATCCGAAACACTTCCTGTGGGAGTAATTGTACTTGTGAAATAATGTGCTGTACCAGATGGAATACCCATTGGGGTAACAAAGTAAATGACATCCTCGAATACAAAAGAAGTGTTAGAATTGTTTAATGTCCAAGTAATTGTATTCCCAGAAATGGTATAACTTGGGTTACTAATTGAACTCGTAACTGGTGTTACTCCAACTGGGAATGTTAACGTTACAGTATAATTACCAGGAGATCCTGGACCATAATTACCATAATTCAATCGAATATAATTTGTTTGATTTTGGTAATACCCAATCCAAGGTGTAACAGTTGTCCAAAGATCTGCACATGTATTTGGCGTTCCTCCGCAATTCACTCCGAAACCAACTGGTTGAGTGTTCAAGTTCTGCATGAAAATCATCACATAAGTTGGGTTTGAGATGGTATAACCATGAGTTGCTAACCAACTAGTACTTATTGTTCCAATAACTGTAGTTTGGTTCAACATTGTGCCGCAATAGAAATAAAAACCTGTGGAATCTGAATAAATGGTAACGTTATTAACCGATCCTTGAAGTGTAATTGGAGCACCAGCTAATGGTAATTCATTTGCATCAAAATCGCCATCCCCGTTTGCATCGCACCAAACAAAGCCAGATATGCATCCTTGATTAGGTGGTGTGCTACTGCAATTAGTAATTGCAAAGTTGATCGGTGCATTTTGCTGACTGCAATCTGTTTGATTGGTTGTGTAGTTGTTTGAATTTATTGTATATCCATTTTGTGAAAGCCAATTAGGATTGACTGAAACAATGGCTGGTGTTTGATTAGGGGCATTATAAGTTGTGGAATAATAACCATTTCCATTTGATGTGATTGAAATCGAAATTCCATTATTTGTTTGAATGTTTATTGGTGCATTTGGAATGGGTGCTTCACCCGAATCAAAGATACCATTGTCATTTACATCACAAAAAACATTTCCTGTTATACATTGGGTATTGGGAGGTGTTGGCAGACAAATCAACAATATTTGTGTTGTAAAAGTTGTTGTTGGACCTGATATCGTCATTGTTTGGAACACAACAGAAGCAAGAAATCCATTGGCAGCTAACCAAGCTGGATCAACAGAAATCGTATAGGTTCCCAATGGCATTCCAGAAATGTCAATTATGCTATTAAAGGTAGTATCTGAAAATTGGTTGTTACTCGAAGTAAAAATAAGCGGTAGGCCTTGAGTAATTTGATACTCCGCAGTTCCATTATTGTCACAATCTACTGATGCCGGGGCAGAAATAAATGCTGAACATTGAGAAGAAGAAGTTTGCAAAGTAAAAATGGCATTCGAGTTATTTTGCATATTAATAACTTGAACAACTATAAATTGCGGACCGCTGGCCCCATAAGTATGAGAGATCGCTGGATTCACAGAAACTGGCATTCCTATACTAGAAACACTTCCTTGGTGCTGCGTTGTTGTTCCATCTCCCCAATCAATTATGAATTGAAACTGAGAAGGTTGAAAATTCGTTCCATTTATTACAAAATCAGTGTCTGCACCTGAATTGGTAGAATACTGAACTGCTGAGAAGGATAAATCAACAACTGAGTCGCACAATAAATTTCCATTCTGTGTGGTACTCAAAGTATTAATCATGAATCCTTGTGAAATGGACTTCGAAGAAAGCATACATAAAAATGAAAATGCTAACAATTTTAAAAGGGAATTTTTCATAGTAGTAGTTTTTATACAATCGAGACGACTACAATTTTCATGCGTTGCCTATGACATAAAAAAAATCCCCTCCGAGATTCGAAGGGGATTTCATAACAATTAACTTAACTATTTAAGCAATGATATTTTTATAACTCTCAACACTTGGACAAGAACAAACTAAGTTTCTATCTCCAAATGCATTATCAACTCGACGAACAGGAACCCAGTATTTAAACTCTTTTAAGTAAGGAACTGGATAAACAGCTTCTTGGGGCGTGTAAGGGTAATTCCAATCTTTGTTGATGATGCAATCTGCCGTGTGAGGAGCATTTTTAATCAAGTTATTTTCTTTGTCAGCATGCCCATTTTCAATATCAGCAATTTCTTTGCGAATTGATTTCATTGCCAAAATGAAGCGATCTAGTTCATCTTTATCTTCTGATTCAGTTGGTTCAATCATCAAGGTTCCTGCAACGGGGAAAGAAACAGTAGGTGCGTGGAAACCATAATCAATCAAACGCTTCGCGATATCAGCGACTTCTACTTCTGATGTTTTTTTGATTTCACGGCAATCTAGGATTAACTCGTGAGCCACAGTACCATTTTTACCAGTATATAAAATATCGTAGTCTCCTTTCAATGAAGAAGCGATATAATTTGCATTCAAAATGGCAATTTCAGTCGATTCTCTCAAGCCAACTGCGCCTAACATTTTGATGTAACCATAAGAAATCAACAATATCAATGCACTGCCATATGGCGCTGCAGAAACTGCGTGAATTGCTTGCTCTCCTCCCGCTTTCACTAAGGGACTTCCAGGTAAGAAAGGCGCTAAATGTGCCACTACTCCAATTGGACCCATTCCTGGTCCGCCTCCACCATGTGGAATTGCGAATGTTTTGTGTAAGTTCAAATGACAAACGTCTGCACCAATATTTCCTGGATTTGTTAATCCAACTTGCGCATTCATGTTTGCACCATCCATGTAAACTTGACCACCATTTTCGTGAATGATTGAAGTAATCTCGCGAATACCTTCTTCGTAAACACCATGCGTTGATGGGTAAGTAACCATTAAACCAGCCAAGGTGTCCTTCAACGAAGCAGCAACCGTTTTTAATTCTTCGATATCAATATTTCCGTTCTCATCACAACCAGTTACCACTACTTCAAATCCGGCCATTACAGCAGACGCAGGGTTTGTTCCGTGTGCAGATGAAGGAATAATCATCATGGTTCGTTTATGATCTCCACGAGATTCATGGTACGCTTTAATTACCATCAATCCAGCATATTCACCTTGCGCGCCAGAATTTGGTTGCAATGACATTGCTGCAAAACCCGTACACTCACATAAATCTTTTTCCAATTCACGGAACATCTCATGGTAACCTTCTGCTTGATTGATTGGTGCAAAAGGGTGCATGTTCGCAAATTGTGGATTAGTGATAGGCATTAATTCAGATGCTGCATTCAATTTCATGGTACAAGATCCAAGAGGAATCATACTATGAACCAAGGACAAATCTTTATTCTCCAAACGCTTCAAGTAGCGCATCATTTTAGATTCTGAATGGAAACTATTAAATGTTGCGTGTGCAAATACAGCGTCAGAACGCATGTATGAACCACCTAAATTTGCATTTAATTCTTTTGTTACTGCTGGTGTATTTTTCGCATTCACTTTCGCAAATACAGAAAGAATTATTTCAACATCTGCAATTGTATGTGGCTCACCAAAACTAATTGTCAGTTCATGGTCATTTAAATAATGGAAATTCAATTGATTTTCCTCTGCGATAGACTGAATTGCAGAAGCTTGAATTCCTTTTAAATGCAAAGTATCAAAGTAATTCTCTGATCCTAATTCGATACCCATTGCTTTCAAACCATCCGCTGCCTTAGAAGCTAAAGAGTGCACATGCAAAGCGATTTCACGCATACCAGCTGGACCGTGATAAACAGCATACATACTCGCCATAACAGCCAATAATGCTTGTGCTGTACAAATATTTGAAGTTGCTTTATCTCTCTTAATGTGTTGTTCACGCGTTTGAAGCGCCATACGCAAAGCCATATTGTCATCCGCATCTTTTGAAACACCAATAAGACGTCCTGGAATATTACGCTTGTAATCATCCTTTACTGCGAAGAAAGCTGCATGAGGTCCACCATAACCCATTGGAACACCAAAACGTTGAGATGTACCCAAGACACAATCAGCACCAAGTGACCCTGGAGAATTTAAAATTACCAAAGAAAGGATATCAGCAGCTACCGCTACTTGAATTCCGTGTTCTTTCGCACGTGAAATAAATGTTTTTATATCGGTAATATTTCCATTTGAATCTGGATATTGAACCAAGGCACCAAAGAAAGTAGTATCAAAAGAATAGGTATCTGGATTTCCAACCACAAGTTTGATTCCTAAGTTTTTTGCACGACCTTCAACAACGTCAATAGTTTGCAAGAATACAGAATCAGCAATAAAGAACTTGTTTTTGCCTTCTTTGACATCGCTTCTTGAACGCGAATTCCAGAACATGATCATCGCTTCTGCTGCAGCGGTTGCTTCATCCAATAGAGAAGCATTCGCAATTTCCATTCCTGTCAAATCCAAAACCATCGTTTGGAAATTCAACAATGCTTCCAAACGACCTTGAGAAATTTCCGCTTGGTAAGGCGTATATGCAGTATACCATCCTGGATTTTCCAATACATTACGAAGAATCACTGAAGGTACAATTGTTTCATTGTAGCCCATGCCGATAAACGACTTGAACACTTTGTTTTTGCTCGCCAACACATTTACGTGATTTAAGTATTCCTGCTCGCTCATAGCGTCAGAAACATGCAATTCACGGTTCAGTCGTATATGTGCAGGGATTGTTTTGTCAATTAATTCGGCTACTGATTGTACACCGATTTTAGCCAACATTGAAGCTTTTTCAGCTTCGTTTGGACCTATGTGTCTTTTAGAGAAAGCGCTCATTCCTTAGTATTTGAATTTGAGGTGACAAAGATACATCGAATCGATGTATTTTTAAGGAATAACATGTGAAAATTAAAACGGTTTAAGAAAGTTGTATTTTTCCGCAAAACAATTCTGAAAAATCGAGGAAAATCAGGTTAATAATTCCCTGATTAACGGGGAATTCGGCGTTTTTTTGCTCCTCTTTTATATTTTCGTTTGAATCCACCAGGATTACTTACATAGCGTCTGCGATCAACTTCATTTCCATTGAAATAATAAGGCAAGCCAAATCCTAAGTAAATTTCATGCGAAGCACCCTTTACTCTTGATAAAGGACCAACATCATAATTGAAAGAATAGCCAATGCGGTATCGTTCAGCATACATGTAGTCAAGTCCGACAATCAATGAATTCTCGCTGCGGTAACCAGCACTGATTCCGAAGTTTTTAGTAATACCACGAATAACCAAATCACCTTGAATTGGAGCATTAATGGCCATACGAACCTGAATCGATGGGTGTAAAATAAATTCTCTTCCAATTTCAAAATAATAACCACTTAACAACATGTAGTGAAAACGTGCTGGACGGAATCCATTGTCTGGACCTACTAAAGAAGTTTGAAATAATTGCGGAATAGATGCTCCAGCATAAAATCGAGAAGATTTGTAATATATGCCGAAAGAACTGTTGAATTTGAATTTAGAATAAGCAGCATTAAATGCAGGATCATTTGCTTGAGTAGTCGTTGCCTCATTCAAATTCCATGAAATATTGTCAATTCCCAATCCAGCGCCGAATGACAAGTATTTTCGCTTGTCAAATTGAATGCGATAAGCATACATTCCAGAAAAAGAATTTGTTTGATGTAATCCTATTCGATCATTGAAAAAATTGAAACCAACAGCCATAGAAGGTAGAATCTCATACGCCGTATTAAAGGCTATTGTCTGAGGTGATCCATCAACACCATTCCACTGATTTCTATAAAGTAAATCAACAGAGAAGTTCGCATCAACCGCTACAGTAGCTGGATTATAAATACTTTTTGCAAAATTGTATTGCGAAAAACGATAGGTATTTTGACCGAAAACAAACAGTCCGATGAACACTGAAAGTGATGTAAAAATAGACTTATTCATCCTCATCTTTTTAGTGTTGTGAAACCATCAAAGCTGATATTTTTTGCTTCAATATGATAATAATAGGTCCCTTCTGGTAAATCACCTGCACCAATGCAAAAATCTGATTGACAGGTGCCGTTCCAATCGTTTTGATAGTCCAAACTTTCATACACAATATCTCCCCAACGATTGTATATTTTAATTCGACTTTTATCGTATAACGTCAATTCAGGAATTACAAATGTGTCATTGATGTTATCACCATTAGGCGAAAAACCTGTTGGAACACTTAATTTAACAACGATCACATTGATAATATCTGACCTTAAACAACCATTTTCATGCGTCGATACCAATAAATAAGTTGTCGATTGCAATCCAGTAAAGGTTGTACCTTGTTCAGTGGTTAGTGTAATATAGATTGCAGGTGACCACAAATAACTTTCATATTCATCAGGGCCATTCATGAAAACATATTCGCCTTCTTTGACATAGTATGTGTCCTGTGCACTAGTAAGTGGTATTTCAACAACATTTACTGTTTCGCTTAATGTTCCTGTGCAAATTGAATTTGTAATTTCAACTGTATAAGTTGTGGTGATAGTTGGGCTCACCGTTATCGCACTACTAGTAGCACCATTCGACCATAAATAAGACAATCCACCGCTTGCACTCAAGGTAGTTGAATACCCTAAACACATATCGGGATTAGAATTTGTAACTGTAAAATTTGGTTGATTTATCGTAATTGAAGAATTTCCAATACACCCATTTACATCTGTTATAACGACAGAGTAAACACCTCCTTGCGAAATCGACAAAGTTGATTGAGTGCTACCATCGCTCCATAAATAAATGGAATAAGCCTGCGTTAGACTAAGTACAGAAGCATTTCCTTGACAAATAAAATTCCCTTCAGACGACATGATTACACCTATTGGATTGGAGTTCACAATTACTTGAATACTCGTCGAAGAAACACAACCAACAGCATCAGTTGCGTCAATGGTGTAAGTTCCAGATGTTAACGGAATTAATGATGCATTACTTCCTGTTTGCGGACCAGTCCAACTATATGATACAAAACCGGCACTTGCATTAATACTTGTACCTTGGCAAATCGTTGCTGTGTTGCCTTCCATTATTGTAATATCTACAGCACACGCTAAAATGCTAAATTCTACGAGAAGTGTTAGAAGTGTGAGAAAAATTTTCATCGATTAATCTACGTAACTTAATTTCAGCATATTTGAATTTCCCAGTTCTTCCAAAGGAATCGATGCAATATTAATCACTAGATTACCTGAATGCAACAAGCCATCTTTTTTCAATAAATATTTAATGTCAGCAATTGTATGATCGGTGCTCACTCTCTTATCATAATAATATGCTCTAACCCCCCAAACCAAATTCAGTTGGGTTAAAATTTGACGGTTACTTGTGAAAACAAAAATAGGCGCTTTTGGTCGTTGAGAAGCAACTTTATAGGCTGTATATCCCGAAAATGACATAGTAATAATTGCATCAGCTTCAACACGTTGAGACAATCGACAAGCGTTGAAGCAAATTGAATCAGTTATAAAACGGTTATGATTCTTTTCAGGAAGCTCTTCTTTATTATAAATCCCATCAAATTTTTCCATTTCAGTAACAATGTTATACATCGTCTTAATTACTTCAACTGGGAATTTACCAACTGAAGTCTCACCAGATAACATTACAGCATCAGCACCATCTAATACAGCATTGGCCACATCATTCACTTCTGCTCTTGTAGGCGAAATATTGGTAATCATACTTTCCATCATTTGTGTAGCTACAATGATTGGTTTTGCGTGAATGATACATTTATTAATCAACATTTTTTGAATGATCGGTACACTTTGATATGGAACTTCTACTCCTAAATCTCCTCTTGCAACCATCAAAGCATCACTTTCTTTGATAATTTGATCTATATCTTCAATCGCTTCTGGCTTTTCGATTTTTGCAATGACTTTTGCTTTGCATTTTCTGCTTGAGATAATGTGTTTTAATTCGATTATATCACGGGCAGAACGCACAAATGAAAGTCCAATCCAATCCACATTTTGATCCAAAGCAAAACTCAAATCTTCTAAATCCTTCGGCGTCAATGAAGGCATTGAGATTTTTGTATTTGGGAAATTCACGCCTTTTTTAGATGAAAGAATTCCTCCGTGTATGACTTTCGCAGTAATTAATTTCTTGCCATCCGTTTTAACAATTTCTAAGGCCAATTTACCGTCATCCAAAAGAATTCTTTCACCTGCCTGAACATCTTGTGGAAGTTGTGCATAGTTAATCGAAAATTTTTGTGCCGTTCCGATTACCTTATCTGTAACGATTAAAACCTCACTACCATTCTCAAGCAGCACACCATTGTTTTCCATTTCATTCGTCCGAATTTTTGGACCTTGAAGGTCCGCAAGAATCGCTACATTCAATCCTGTTTCTTCATTCAGTTCTCGAATAGTTTCAATCACTTTTTGATGATCTTCGTACGATCCATGAGAGAAATTCAATCGACATACGTTTAATCCTGCTTCAAACATTTGGCGTAATACTTCTTTGTCACTTGACGCAGGACCCAATGTTGCTACTATTTTTGTTTTTTTCATATTCATATTTCATTTCAATAGAAACCGAGAATTAACTAAACACCAAGTATTCAGTTGAATCTATTTCTTCTGGATTAAACTTAAAAACGCCCAGCACGCTTGGAATTGATCTTAATTTATCAATTATCTCATCAATTTCCCAAATCTGATTTTCATAGAGAAATAGAAAATAATCAATCGTTGGCTTTTCTGGTATTAGAAATTTACCTAAGCTTTTATTTTTGATTAAATAATATTCGACTATATTCTCTTCGTCTTTATAATAATATTTCGAATGTGATGAAGTAAGTCCTTTTTTTGAAGCACAAACATAATCAACATCTGACTTTTCTAAATGGGTCTTTAACTGTTCATTTAAACCCCAAGCTAAACGATAATCACTGTGATGTGAACAAATTCCAATCATCTGAAAGTCATACACTTGACCAAAATTCAATATGTGTTTTTTCGGTTTTGTCACAGTCTTCACATCATTGCAAAGTTAAGGAAATTTAATTGTGAAATAATATCATTAAAAAAGTTCACATTTTAGTAATACTAAGTTCTATCATATTAGCACCAATACGACGTTCAAAATTGGCGTTTTGTTCTTTTGTCTGAGTGTAGATTAACAAAAAAATAACAAAATTATCGTATTTAATACATTGGATAACAGTTAGTTGCAATTTTGGCACATCATTTGAAATTGGGCAAAGTATAAACATATAAATCTATTTATTATGATCGCGAAAAAAAATCCGAGGTACGACCTCGAGAGGAAGAGAATTGTCCTATTTCAAATAGGCCTTCTAACTGCAGGAAGCTTCACACTTGCAGCATTCACTTACCGTTCACCTGTCGAAATTGACGATGCAAAACGAAAAGTTGCCCTTACATCTATTTCATTCGAAGTAGAAGAAAAAAGGGAAATTCCAAAATTGGATAAGCCAATTGTTAAGCAAGAACCGGATCGTCAGGAAAATTCCTCCAGTCAACAAATCAATATCGAACGCGCACCGAATGATTTAATCATTGAAATGGGTAATAAAATTAATCCGATTGATCCGAATGCAGGATTGGATGGTTTAACAGTCAAAACAGGTGATGATATTATCAATCCTATTGAAGATGTAAAAGGCGAAGTCTTTGAAAATGTTGATATAGATGCTATTTACATCGGCGGCTATCCTGAAATGATGCGCTACATTCAAACTAACTTAAACTATCCACAGGATGCAATTGAGTTGAATGAACAAGGAAAAGTGTTTATTTCTTTCGTCGTTGATACGGATGGTTCTATCAGTAGCGTAAATATTGAACGTGGAGTTAGTAAATCGATTGATCGCGAAGCGGCGCGTATCGTTCGTTCTTTTCCAAATTGGGTTCCCGGCGAGATTAATTATCAAAAAGTTAAATCTCGTGTGCGTTTACCAATCAACTTTGTATTAGAATAAACAGCGCCTCAGTAGCAAAAAGCGGTTGTGTCATTTTTGATGCAACCGTTTTTTTATACCATCTTTTTAGGATCTACCCATTCATCAAATTCTTGTTCAGTTACAAAGCCTGATTTCATGGCTGCTTCTTTGAGCGTGAGCCCTTCACGATGAGCTATTTGCGCTATTTCTGCTGCTTTGTAATAACCAATTTTTGAATTAAGCGCGGTGACTAGCATCAATGAATTGTTTAAGTGCATTTGAATTCGCTCCTCATTGGCTTGGATGCTTGATACACAATTCTGAGCAAACGATCTACAAACATCACCAATAAGATTAGCAGATTGAAGCACAGAAGCGGCAATGACTGGTTTGAAAACATTTAATTCAAAATGTCCATTTGAACCAGCAATCGAAACCGTTACGTCATTGCCCATTACTTGAGCACAAACCATCGTTAAGGCTTCAGATTGTGTCGGGTTCACTTTGCCTGGCATAATAGAAGAACCCGGTTCATTATCTGGAATCGAGATTTCTCCAATTCCACAGCGAGGACCTGAAGAAAGTAAGCGAATATCATTTCCAATTTTCATCAAGGAAACAGCCGTTCTTTTGAGTGCACCAGATAGTTCAACCAAGGCATCATGTGTTGCTAATGCTTCAAATTTATTTTCCGCCGTTACAAATGGTAGTCCAGTTAAAAATGCAATTTTTTGAGCCACCAACTTATCGTAACCAAGAGGTGCGTTTAACCCCGTTCCGACTGCTGTGCCTCCTAATGCTAATTCACTGACACCTATTAAAGCATGTTGAATTGATCGAATCGAATGATTTAGTTGCGAAACGTATGCACTAAACTCTTGACCTAAGGTAAGAGGTGTTGCGTCCATCATATGCGTTCTTCCAGTCTTAATTATTTTTTCAAAAGCGACAACTTTCTTGCTTAATTCTGTTTTCAATAAGGATAATCCGGGCAATGTATTCTCAGCAATTTCTTTATAAACCGCAATATGCATTGCCGTTGGAAATGTATCATTCGACGATTGTGATTTATTGACGTCATCATTCGCTTTAATCAATCGATTATCGTCACTTAACTTACCACCTGAAATGACATGTGCACGATTGGCAATTACTTCATTGACATTCATATTCGTTTGGGTACCCGATCCAGTTTGCCATATCACCAATGGAAATTCTGTATCAAGATTCCCAGAGATAATTTCATCACATACTTCAGAAATTAACTGCATTTTACTTTCTGAAAGTACACTCAAATCAAAATTTGTATGAGCAGCCGCTTTTTTTAAAATCGCAAAAGCATGTATTAGCTTAATGGGCATAGAAGCCTCAGCACCAATCTTAAAATTGTTTCGTGAACGTTCGGTTTGAGCTCCCCAATATCGGTCCATCGGCACAGAAACGTCGCCCATTGTATCTTTTTCAATTCGATATTCCATTTTTTCTCTTGGTTTTTTGAATAATTTACTATTTTTACACCAGTAATTGACACATAAAGTTAAGAAAGATGAGCGTTTTTGGTATTGTTTTATTTCTTTTGATTGGCGGAATGGCATTTTGGATGCTAGTTTTCTTGATGGGCTTCATTCTACCTTATTGGATTACATTAGGTGTATTCGAACAAATGCGCCCGAAAAGAATCTTTGAAGAAGAAACGGAAGAACAAGCTTAATTGTTCTTTCATACATATTGAAACGCTTTCTTTGCTGGAAGCGTTTTTTTTGTGTTCAATAATCCTTTATTTCAAGAACTATCTTCTTTTTACTTTTAATGTTTGGATTAAACAATATTTAAGTGACTCCGACAGGAATCGAACCTGTATCAAAAGTTTAGGAAACTTCTATTCTATCCGTTGAACTACGGGGCCAGGATTATTTCAATTCAAAATCAACATGGTAATGATCATCGTGCAATGCATTAATCATAGGTGTTAAGCTTTTGGTAAAATAGATTCCACTTTCTGCTAACTGTTTTCCAAAAATAGATGAAAATAGTTCATCTTTCAATTCAGTTTTAAGTATTACTTTACTTATTTTCAGTCCATTTTTTTTAGCAGATTTTTGCAGAGTTAAAAGATGCATTGCCATTTTTTCAAAATCTATTGAAACTGATGGGTCTTTTGTGTATTTTCCATTGTTATCGAATTCCAATAAATAGTGCGGTGCTCCAATATGGTCTAACTCGTAATAGGCATTTCCCTCTTTCATTAAAGGTGTCATAAAATCAATACTTAATCCATTTTGATGCGTGCGATGTGGATGAATTTCACCTCCTTGTTCATTCGAACATTCCATAATACAAAAATGCTGATTGGGTAATAATTCTTCCAGTTCACTATATGTGTTTTGAATTGTACTCAACAATTTATCGTTTACAAAAGCCCTGCTACTTATATAACTTAAGGTATCAAAATAGACAAAATTGCTGCCTGAAAAGGGAACTATTTTTCCATGAATCAAACTGCCTGATCCAACATTTCCAAGAGAAATACTTGGTAAACTATCCTTTACCAGATTCAATAGAAATTCGTCTAGTCTATTATTAGCAGAAGATGAATCACTAATAATAGTTGAGATTTCTTTAAATTCTGGCTTTGTTTGGGATTGACAAGAACAAAAGGAGAGAAAAAGTAACAAATAAATAAATCGCATTCTAAGAATTTAAAAAAGATAACCAAGAATAGAGCCAAATGTACATATAACAACTTAGTTTTCATTTTTAAAACGAATATAGCTTCAGCAATTTTCGATCAAAACACTTTACAGTATCTTCAATGTCCCATAAAGAACTTGATATGAGCTCCTACTGAAAGAATTAATCTTTTTTAACTTAATAATTTGGAATAACTAGAAAGAGTGGCTACCTTTGCACCGCATTTAAGCATTCAATGTTTTAATGAATAGAGTGCGGGGTGGAGCAGTTGGTAGCTCGTCGGGCTCATAACCCGAAGGTCGCACGTTCGAGTCGTGTCCCCGCTACAAGTTTAAAAGGTCAGTTTTTACTGGCCTTTTTTAATGTAAAACATTTTCACGACGAGAAGTATGATGCCGATGCATATTTTCAAGGGAAAAATGACTGTAGAAAATAGCTATCGGTAAGTCGTGTCCCCGCTACAAGTTTAAAAGGTCAGTTTTTACTGGCCTTTTTTAATGTAAAACATTTTCATGACGAGAAGTATGATGCCGATGCATATTTTCAAGGGAAAAATGACTGTAGAAAATAGCTATCGGTAAGTCGTGTCCCCGCTACAAGTTTAAAAGGTCAGTTTTTACTGGCCTTTTTTAATGTAAAACATTTTCATGACGAGAAGTATGATACCGATGCCTATTTTTAAAGATTTCGATTTTAATCGGAAAAATGTGAAAAAATAGCTTTTACTAAACTCTGTTTCCACTACCAAAGAAAAAGATTGTAATTTTGGCAGCCTTTTATATTTTAAGAACTATGACTTTCATCATTTTTTGAAATCTTCAATAAATGTTACTTTGAACGGTCTGTAAAAAACCATTTTCAATGCGATTAATTTTATTCTTAATTCTATCCTTCTTCTCTTCAATCGTTAGTGCCCAGAATTTTCCGTATGAATTAGAAATAGATTCTGTGGTTATTCCTGAGTTAGGGGGTTTACAATCATACGCAGTTGGTCAATCAAACGGGAAATGGTTAATAGTTGGTGGACGTTTAGATGGTTTACATCGCAGACAGCCTTGGGCATCTTTTGATATAGATGGACATAACAATCAACTTTGGGTAGTAGATCCTATTCAAAAAAAGAAATGGACAGCTAAACTAACTGATTTAGATTCTTCCATTCAAGAACAGTTGAGCTCAACCAATATTCAGTTCTTTCAAAAAGGGAATCAATTGGTTTTAGTTGGTGGCTATGGTTATAGCGCTATGAAAGATGACCATATTACATTTCCCTTTGTTACCTTAATTTCAGTTCAAGAAGTAATTAATGCGGTAATCAATAAAGAATCGTTTGGAAGCTACGTACAACAAGTTGAAGATCAACAATTAGCGATTACCGGTGGAAAATTGTGTCTCTTGGATAATATTTACTACTTAGTTGGGGGACACCGTTTCGATGGTAAATACAATCCAATGGACAATCCCACTTTTGTCCAAACTTATTCTAATTCAGTGCAACGTTTTATACTTAAGGAGACACATCAAGGACTAAAAATTCTTCATTTCCCATCATTCACCGATGAAAATCTTTTACACCGACGGGATTTCAATGTTCTTCCGACAATTGCCAATCAAACTGCTCAACAAGAATTAATGGCTTTTTCAGGAGTGTTTCAGTATGATTTGAACGTGCCTTTTTTGTCAACAGTCAATATAACTACCGAAGGAATTAATGAAAAGAATAATTTTGCGCAATATTACAATCATTATCATTGTGCATCAGCAGCATTAAGCGATTCACTGAGTGATGCAATGCATTACTTTTTCTTTGGAGGAATTGCGCATTACTACGATAGTTTAGGTGTCCTTGTTGGCGATAATGATGTTCCTTTTACAAAAAATATAAGTCATGTCGTTCGTGATAAAAAAGGAGATTTAGCTGAATACCTTACCACTTTAAAAATGCCTGGATATCTGGGAGCTGCTTCTGAATTTATTCTCAATCCTTCTTTAGAAATGTATTCAAATGGAGTGATCAATATGAACTCATTGACTGAGGAAAGAACACTTTTAGGATATATTTTTGGTGGAATTAACAGTTCAGCTGCGAATATTTTTTGGGCAAATACGGGTATTGAAAGTAAAGCGTCTCAGATGATTTACCCCGTTTATTTAAGGAAGTCTACACAACTAAAAGAAACACTTAATCCTCAAAGCGTTAATGGAATTCAGCTTCAAGTTGTTCCAGATCCAATCGACAAAAAAATTACTTTCATGTTTACGGCTAAAGAAGCAGGCATAGCTAGTGTGCAAATTCTCAATTCAACAGGCAAGGTTCTTTTTGTTAAAAAGCTTAAAAAGTTAAGCGTAGGAAAACATACGAAAACAGTTAAATTTCGCAAACAAAAGGCTGGTGATCAATTGTTTCTTCACTTCACGATCAATAATGAGTTAGTAATTCAAAAATTGGTAATCCAATAATGATTTTGTTGGTGTTTCGAGTATGAATTTTCATCCAAAAAAATAAATGAAGCATGAACTAAAGCGCCAATATACATGCCTTAAGTTTGCGTACCCCTTTTAATTTTCGTTTCTTTGCACCCTAATTTAAAAGGTTAATGGCACATAAATCAGGATTTGTAAATATTGTTGGAAGTCCCAACGTGGGTAAATCCACCCTGATGAATAGTCTTATGGGTGAAAAATTGTCGATTGTGACTTCAAAAGCACAGACAACACGCCATAGAATCCTTGGAATAGTTAATACAGATGATTATCAAATTGTTTTTTCGGATACGCCAGGAGTTGTAAATGCAGCTTATAAATTACATGAAACAATGATGGAGTATGTAAATGCTTCCATAAAAGATGCTGACATATTGATTTTCATCACCGATACAAAGGAGAATGATATGAATCACAAGGAAACACTAGAGAAAATTCAAAAACTCAAGGTTCCTGTTATCTGTCTAATCAACAAAATTGATTTAAGTGATCAAGAAAGAGTTGTAGAAAGAATTGCTTTTTGGCAAGAGAAATTACCAAATGCCATGATCTACCCAGTTTCTGCTTTACATCAGTTTAATTTGGAGAAAATTTGGGATAAAATTCTCGAATTGGTACCTGAAAGTCCAGCTTATTACGACAAAGATGAACTTTCGGATCGTCCAATGCGTTTCTTCGTTTCTGAAATTATTCGAGAAAAAATCTTTTTGCATTGTGAAAAAGAAATTCCTTACAGTTGTCAAGTTGAAATAGAAGAATATAAGGAAGAAATCGGACTTACACGAATTCGTGCCTTAATCATAGTTGAACGTGATTCACAAAAGGGTATTGTGATTGGCAAGGGTGGAGAAATGTTAAAGAGGATTGGTAAAGAAGCGAGAATAGAAATCGAAAAATTCATCGATCAACGCGTGTTTTTAGAAACATTCGTTAAAGTGGATAAAGATTGGCGTTCAACCGATAATAAGTTAAAGAAATACGGATATTGATTGGAGCATTGATAATAGAACTTAGAACTTAGATAAATAATCATCCATGTTCAATGCTTTATGTTCAATCCTCTTTACACATAATTATGGGAAATATAGTTGCAATAGTAGGTCGACCGAATGTTGGTAAATCAACACTTTTTAATCGATTTACTGAATCGCGCGATGCGATTGTTAAAGAAATTAGTGGAGTAACACGTGACCGAATTTACGGCAGAGGAGAGTGGAATGGAGCGCAGTTTTCGGTAATAGATACAGGTGGTTACATCAAAGGATCAGAAGATGTTTTTGAAGGAGAAATCCGCAAGCAAGTAGAAATTGCAGTTGATGAAGCCACAGTTATCATCTTTATGGTTGACGTAATGGCAGGTATCATCGATTTAGATGAGAAAGTAGCTGCACTCTTGCGCAAATCAAAAAAACCTGTTTTAATTGTTGCAAATAAAGTTGACAACACCGAACGCGTTGGACTTTCATCAGAATTTTATGCCTTAGGCTTAGGAGATGTATACGATGTTTCTGCTGCAAACGGAAGTGGAACGGGTGAGCTTTTGGATGAAATAGTGAAGTATTTCGACAAGGAAGATGAGTCAGTTAATGAAAGAGACGATCTTCCTAAAATAGCTATTGTTGGTCGACCAAACGTAGGGAAATCTTCTTTGGTGAATGCACTTACCAACGAAGAAAGAAACATTGTAACTGATATTTCAGGAACAACGAGGGATTCTATCAATACACGCTACAAAGGGTTTGGATTTGATTTCTTATTGATTGATACTGCAGGAATTCGTAAAAAAGCGAAAGTCACAGAAGACATTGAATATTATTCTGTTTTGCGTTCAGTTCGTACGATTGAAAATGCGGATGTTTGTATTTTTATGATTGATGCCTCTGAAGGTCTTCAAAAACAAGATTTGCATATCTACTACATGATTGAGAAAAACTCCAAAGGTGTAGTTGTCTTGGTGAATAAATGGGATTTAGTTGAGAAGGATCAAAACACGATGAATAAGTTTGAAGAAGACTTGCGTAATCAATTGGCTCCATTCAATGATGTTCCAATTATTTTTACATCGACTATTTCAAAACAACGTATTCATAAGGCTTTGGAAGCAACCATGTTGGTGCATGAAAATAGAACAAAGAAAATTTCTACTTCTCAGTTGAATGATGTTATGTTGGAGATAATCCAAGCTACTCCTCCCCCAGCCTTGAAAGGGAAATATATTCGAATTAAATATGTTCAGCAATTGCCTACACACTCTCCAGCATTTGCCTTTTTCTGTAATTTACCTCAATATATTCCAGATTCATACAAGCGTTTCTTAGAAAACCGGTTAAGAGAAAAGTTCGATTTCATCGGTGTGCCAATTAAGATTTTCTTTAGAAAGAAATAAGTTAAAAAAGAACAAGGAGCACGTAACAATGAACAAAGACTAACGAATGAAATTTGGTGCAATAGATATAGGGACGAATGCTGCCAGATTATTGGTGGGGGAAGTAGAGAAGGAAGGAGAACATTCATTTGTTAAAAAGATTTCATACACGCGCGTGCCATTGCGTCTTGGAGAGGAAGTTTTTGAAGATGGTAAAATATCCAAGAAAAAAGCTGAAAACTTCGTTAAAACAATCAAAGCTTTTAAGCTAATATCTGAAATTTTCGATGTGAAACAATTGCGTGCTGTTGCTACTTCAGCAATGCGCGAAGCTATTAATTCGAAAAAAATAATTGAACAAATTAAAGAAGAAACCGGCGTTGAAATAGAAGTTATTTCTGGTGAAGAAGAAGCTTCTCTCATTTTTGGCACCTTCTTTTTGTTGGATTTTGATAAAACAAAAGCCTTTATAGTGATTGATGTTGGAGGTGGGTCAACAGAAGTAACGGTGTTTGAAGGTGGCGAGCGTGTTGCTTCCAAATCATTTGAAATAGGCACTCTTCGTTTGTTAAAGGAAAAAGTCTCAGCGGAAATTTGGAAAGATATTCATGAATGGATTAAAGAACACGTAGATTTAAAATCACCTCATCAATTATTTGGAACTGGAGGAAATATTAATAAAGTTCATAAGATTTTAGGTGTTGGACAAGATGATCCTTTAAGTTTCGAGGCGATGCGAAAATTACGCAAGAAATTAGGTGAATTAACCGTAGCACAAAGAGTTGATTCATTTCAATTAAAACCAGATCGTGCAGACGTTATCGTACCTGCCTTAGATATTTACCTTTACATTTTGAACGAATTGAAAAGCACTGAGATTTTGGTTCCAAAGATTGGCCTTTCAGATGGAATGGTGTATCAAATGCACTTGAATTCACAGAAAAAATAAGGTTTCAATTCAATCTGAACTTTATTGGAAGCGTCACATACACGTTCACTTTTTCACCGCGATCAATTCCGGGAATCCAATTGGGCATGGATTTAATAATACGCTTTGCTTCTTTATCCAAATTTGGACCATCCTTAACTCCTCGCATGACTTTTACATTCGTAATTTCACCCGATTTCTAGCGGCAAAACGTATGTAAACAGTTCCTTCAATGACCATTTCTTTTTCCATTTGAGGATACGTTATATTGGGTGGGATATTCAAAAGCATAACTATTATCAAGCCAAGCCATTTACAAATCAGCTATTAAATTTCTCCTGAGTGTTTATCGCAATACATTCACGTGTCCTGTAATCATTTGCCAAGCATCAGGGAATTCACAAGACACATAGCGCAGCACGTATGCATAAGTACCATTTTGTACTAGTCCAAACTGACTAAGGTAAACTCCATCCCAAGCATCTTCTGGATCGGTTGAAACAAATACAATTTCCCCCCAACGATTATAAATTTCAAATTCCCATTCCAAGACCTCTAGAGCAAATTTGGCGTTAAAATCACCATTAAATTCATCCGAATCGGGCGTAAATGTATTTGGAATGAAAATCACAAAAGGTTCGATATACAGCTCTTGATAGCTAGTGTCCTTGCATCCAAACTCATTCGTAGCAATCTGCATAGGTCTGTGCCATCCACTTGTTGTATAGTTGTGAATAATATTTGCCTCATTTGCAAAGTACGTGGTATCATCAAACCAATAAAAAATAGAAGTCGCTCCTTGCGATAAATCACTGAATTGAACCTCTGCGTGGCAAATATCTGTTTGCTCTGGATTCACCTGAAAATCTGAAATTGGTGATGGATGAATCGTCACGGCATCTTGCTGAATTAAGGTCAAAGCACTTTGACAACCTTCATTTGTAGTAATTGATAAAGAAACTGTATAGCTACCAGGATCGTTATACACATGAGAAGGGTTCTCGAGTGTTGACGTTCCACCATCTCCAAAATCCCACAAATAATTGATTGGAGAATCCGCAATACTTAAATCCGTGAACTCAACTAAAGCAGGTGCACATCTTGGACCCGGTTCTACTCTAAAATCAATTGTTGGTTCTCTAAAGATGAAAACAGTAGATGCAGCCGTTTCACTACAATTGTCAAAAGAAACGGTAAGTGTAACTGGAAACAAACCGTGTGAATCATAAACGACATTCGTAACATCCAAAGTTGTTGCAGATGAAGGAGTAGCATTAGGACCAAAATTCCATAAGTATTGAATAGACGCAGGGCCGGTCGCTGTGCCATCAAAATCATAACTATTATTCGTAATGCATAATGAATCGGTATGCATAAATGAAACTGTAAGCAACTCATTTACCGTAACTTGTTCGTAGGTCGTATCGAAACAAATTGCCGATGACCCAGCAATCAATCGCACTGTATAGATTCCTTCCGAAGTATATGTATAAGTCGGTTCAAACACACTACTTACATCCGTTGTTGTTGCTGGCACGCCAAAGTCCCAAAAATAAGTTGAAGAACCTGTGGAATTATTTCCAAAAGTTAAGGTCAGGCCTTCACATTGGTATCCAACAGGCAAATCAATTGCGGCTATTGGTTCAGGGAAAATATAAATAGAATCTGTAAAAGTAGCTTCACAAAATCCATTTTCACCACTTAATGTAATTGGAATATAGCCTGATGTGCTGAAATTTACATTATTGACATTGAGTGTAGTTGCATTTTGAATTGAGGCATTTGGTCCAAAGTCCCACGTAAAGGTAGAATTGGCAGGACCGTTACTTGTTCCTGCAAAATCAAAACTATTATTCAAAATACAAAGTGAATCATTCGAAGTGAACGACACATTAAATTGATTAGAAACAATAATATCCATATACGCGGTGTCGGTGCATGACCAGCCAGGATTGACAATTAACATCGCTTGATAATTGCCAGGGGCGGGATAAGTATATGTTGGTGTAAAGACCGTACTTACATCTGTTGTAATTCCAGGTACACCGAAGTCCCAAGTATAATTGGTTCCACCATATGAATTATTCTGAAATTGAACTGTTAAGCCTTGACAATAGGAAATAAAAGTTGGAAGATCTTCTTGAACAGGAAGAATAGCCTGCATTGTTATATTACAATTGAAAACCTTAAAAAGGAAATCTCGAACAGTTTGACCTATTAAAACCCCGTTCCGGTATTCTTGAACACGCACTCCAACCACAAATAAACCCAACATATTAGGTGATGCAGTCAAAATTCCGGTTGCAGGATCTATACTAATTGAAGCTCCAGGCCCCAAGGGATTTGCAGCGGAAAAACCACCTGCCCATGCCACTGGAAAATAAGGTGGTGCAGGAGAAGGACTAGGTGCAGGATTGAACCCTGAGGCACCAGCGTTGGGAGTAACAAGCGAATAAACTAATTGATCGCCATCTGGATCAGTTGCCACATGATTAAATACCAAATCATCGTTATTACACAATAACAATGGTGGATAATTAGTGAATCGCGGACTACTATTTTGCCATGCAGTAGTTGCATTTCCAGGAATAGTTGCTGCAAGTGTCAAACCTGTATCATCAGGATTCACCAAGTTCGTAATATTTGGCCCTCGACAGCATCGTTGATAAGCTACCGTATACCCTCCAGAAGTGGGAGGCAAGGTCAAAACAGTAATATATATTGCTCTTTCTACACAAATATTATTTGGCGGGACAACACAAGGGTTATTAAAAATAATTGGCAAATTCACACTGCCAGGAAAAGGAACAAAAACCTCTTGAACAAAAGCTTGTTGGCCTGAGGGCGTTGTACTATAAACTCCTAAGGATAATGGATTATCATAAGTTGCACCGGTTGAATTACAATCACGGTAAACAGTGATATAAAATCGGTATTGGTTATTCCCCAAATAATCGTAATAGATGTCACCTCCAACAATGTGGGAAGCAAAAACAGATACGTTTAACGACACTAATATGGAGAGTAAAAAATACTTCATTGGCTTAATAGACGTAAATGTAAAAAGAATGTTGTCTTTTGCTGTTAATTTTATGCTAAATAGCTGAATCAATAGGATTTAAATAGTTGAAATCAAGTTCAATGGTAATTAGACTCCCATCAATTTCTTTCCCTCCTGCATTATCATCGATATAAATTGGCGATTTCAATCCTAACTTTTTTGCCATCATCGCATAATAATCTCTTTTATTCGGATGATTTGGATAGGACAAATTATAAATACAATTCCACTTGTTATTTGCAATAATTGATTCAATAGCTGCAATCACATCCTTCTGATGAATTAAGTTCACTGGAACAGTTCCGCCTGTTAACTTCTCTCTTCCTTGTAAAAAGTGAATTGGATGTCTGCCGTTGCCAATCAAACCAGACAGTCTCAAGATACAATAAGATCGCTCATTATTTTGGATAGCTTTTTCTGCTAAGCGAACTGGGTGATTTTCGATCACAGTTCCGTTTTCATTCACAAGCGATTCTACATCTTCATAAATGCCCGTCGAACTAGTGAAAATTACTTTTGTATCAGTAGAAAATTGATTTAGCAAATTTTCTATTTGCTTCGCATAATTTGGTGATTTTGAAGGCGGAAAATTCACTATTACTATCGCTGAATCCCTTGCTGTATCTAATATTTCAAATCGCTTATCCTCCGAATACACAAAAGATTCGATTCCGAGTGATCTCAATAATTCAAGTTTATTAATAGAAGTGGTTGAGCCAAACAACTTATTTCCTCGGGAAATTAAATCTACACTTAAAGGCATTCCTAACCACCCACATCCAATTACAGTTATTTTCATAGAAACACAAAGATAAAACACTTCATATATCTTCAACTTCAAGTAAAAATTAAATCGACATTTCTTAATTTATCTGTGATTGAAAACCTAATTATTTCTGAAAAAAGCAGTAATTTCATCATTGAGTTTTTAATATGGCGAATTTGATTTTCTTATTAAATTGAATTCTGAACAAGGTAATTTCTAACGTTTTTGTTATGAGTGATTTACAAATAAAATCCTTCGAAGAATACCAACAGAAATATGCAAAAAGTGTTCAAGATCCTGAAGGTTTTTGGTCTGACATTGCAGAAAATTTTCAATGGAAAAGAAAATGGGATTGTGTTTTAGAATGGAATTTTGAGGAGCCAAAAATTGAATGGTTCAAAGGAGCAACTTTAAATATTACTGAAAATGCATTAGATAGACATTTAGCCGATCGCGGTGATAAAATTGCCTTGATTTGGGAGCCAAATGATCCGAAAGAAAAAAATATCAAGTACACTTATTCAGAACTGTATGCGAAGGTCTGCCAATTTTCCAATGCTTTAAAAGCTAGAGGAATTAAAAAAGGAGACAGAGTTTGTATCTACATGCCAATGATTCCTGAATTGACAATCGCTGTTCTTGCTTGTGCGCGAATTGGCGCAATTCATTCTGTTATTTTTGCTGGTTTCTCTGCTAGTGCCGTTGCTGATCGTGTAAATGATGCTCAAGCCAAAATGATCATAACCGCAGATGGTTTAAATAGAGGTGCAAAGCAGATTCCATTAAAAAGAGTAATAGATGAAGCACTTGAGTTGTGCGATTCAATAGAAAGTGTAATTGTATACAATTGCCTTGATTGGAATCCAACAATGCAAGAAAAAAGAGACTTTTGGTGGCATGATTGTATCCAAAATGAATCAAATGATTGTCCAGCAGAAGAAATGAATTCAGAAGACATGTTGTTTATACTTTATACTTCTGGTTCTACGGGTAAACCGAAAGGAGTGGTGCACACTTGTGGTGGATATATGGTTTATACTGCATACACTTTTCAGAATGTATTTCAATACCAAGAAACAGATATATACTGGTGTACGGCTGATATCGGTTGGATAACTGGACATTCGTACATTGTTTACGGTCCGCTTTTGTCAGGAGCAACAACACTTATGTTTGAAGGTATTCCTACCTATCCTGATGCGGGTAGATTTTGGCAAATTATAGATAAATATGGTGTTAATCAATTTCTAACAGCACCAACCGCCATACGTTCTTTAATGGCTTATGGCGAGGAACATGTTTTGTCGTACAGTTTGGATTCGTTAAAAGTCCTAAGTTCCGTAGGTGAACCGATTAATGAAGAAGCATGGAAATGGTATTATTTACATGTTGGAAAAGAAAAATGTCCAGTGGCCGATAGTTGGTGGCAAACCGAAACGGGAGGAATCATGATTTCTGGTATCGGTGGTATTTCGCCAATGAAACCAACTTTTGCAGGATACCCAATGCCTGGAATACAACCTGTGTTATTAGATCAAGAAGGCAAAGAAATTACGGAGCCAAATGTGGAAGGATACTTATGTATAAAAGCGCCTTGGCCATCGATTATTCGCACCACTTATGGAGACCATGAACGATGTCGAATAAATTATTTCTCTCATTACAAAGGATACTATTTCACTGGTGATGGTGCGAAACGAGATGAAAATGGAATGTATCGGATCATTGGTAGAATTGACGATGTAATAAATGTTTCAGGTCATCGATTTGGAACGGCTGAAATCGAAAATGCAATTAACACGAACAGTCACGTGATTGAATCGGCAGTTGTTGGTTACCCGCATCCTGTTAAGGGACAATCTATTTATGCCTTTGTGGTTTTAGACAAGCCAAGTGATGATCACGAAAATTCGAGAGGTGAAATAGTAGAATCTGTCGCTGCCCACATTGGGAAAATTGCTTTACCTGAAAAAATACAATTCGTAACAGGACTACCAAAAACTAGATCTGGGAAGATTATGAGAAGAATACTGAGAAAAGTAGCAGAAGGAGATACATCCAATTTGGGGGATACCTCCACCCTGCTTGACCCCTTCGTTGTTGAAGAAATTGTTGCTAACGCTTTATAAAAAAGAATCATATGGAATTTTCAAAATTGTTCGTTCGTTTCAATTGGATTGCACTCGTGCTGATTTACCTTGTGGTTGTTGCGGGTAGTTTTGTTCGAATTACTGGAAGTGGAATGGGTTGTCCAGATTGGCCTAAGTGTTTTGGTCAGTGGGTGCCACCTACAGAAGAGAGTAGTTTACCTGAGAATTATAAAGAAATATATTCTGAAAAACGCGGCAAAAAAATTACTAAGTTTTGTGGTTTTCTAAGGAAAGTAGGGATGTCAGAAACGGCTGCTCAAATCGAAAATGATCCAGCATTACTATTGGAAGAAAAGTTCAACACGAACAAAACTTGGACAGAATACGTCAATCGTTTATTGGGATTCTTAGCCGGCAATGCCATGTTAGCGGCATTCATTTGGATATTGATTCGCTATAGAAAACGAAAATTAGTCGCTATTGCTGGAATCAATCTGGTTTTAATGGGCATTCAAGCATGGTTTGGATCAATTGTCGTTGCTTCCAATTTAGTTCCGTGGACGATTACTGTTCACATGCTATTGGCGCTTGTTATAATTGGGTTGCAACTGCTCATCATTCGCAAAATTAGTCCAACTCAGCAACAAAACATCTCACTTAATCCAACCTTAAAAATACTAGCGGTTGTTGTTTTTGTGATTACCTTTTATCAAATGTTTTTGGGGACACAAGTCCGTGAATTTATTGATGAATTAACGAAACTTGGTTATACCAGAGAAGCTTGGACAGAAAAATTAGGAATGCCATTTTATATACACCGAAGCTTCTCTTGGCTAGTCTTAATTCTATTAACTTTTATGTTCTGGAAAAATGAAAAAGGGCGAAAACTGTGGATAATACGTTCTGCCTTTATTATTCTTGCAATTGAATTGTTATCTGGAGTTCTCTTAGCCTATGGTGATATGCCTGGCCTTGTTCAAACCAGTCATTTAGTTTTTGCTTCTATTTTATTTGGAATTTTAATGATGCTCATTTTTAGAATGAAATCTGAACGTATGAGTGGATAATTTTAGCTTTCCTCTTGAAATTTGCGGATAGAATACTATATTTGCAACCCGAAAGGATTTATACAATTATATATTCCTTTCATGGTCCTATAGCTCAGTTGGTTAGAGCAACAGACTCATAATCTGTGGGTCCACAGTTCGAGCCTGTGTGGGACCACCTTCAAAGACAGCTTTTTTAGCTGTCTTTTTTTATGACCATTTTTTAGGCGAGAAGCCTGTGCCGAGTGAAGCATAGCGGAATCGAGGTGAGCCTGTGTGGGACCACCTTCAAAGACAGCTTTTTTAGCTGTCTTTTTTTATGACCATTTTTTAGGCGAGAAGCCTGTACCGAGTGAAGCATAGCGTTTAATCCGTGTGATGTAAAATCGAGCTGAGTCAACCAATCTCCAACTTCTATAGACTTGCCAAATAATATAAACTTAGCAGCAAAACATGCTTCCTATTTCTTCTTACTTGGCTTTCCACTCATGAGCACTATTACTCCTAAGTCACCTGTAGCCTTTTTTGTATTACCGCTCAAAACAGAATAATATATAGAAGGAAAACATAGAACATTTGCCACGTACCAAAGTGGTTTTTGTTTAACATGCATTTTATTAAAATAAAAATTGCCATCAAAGACTTCGATTGACTGCGGATTCATCGTCTTAAGGTCTTTTTTAAGTGTTGATTTTTCATTTAACAACAATTCGTTGACTTTGGCTCTTCCAGTTGTCGCATCAAAGGTGGTGTATTCAATTTTATCGACTAGTTCAACCGTGTTATTGCGTTTCTTCTTCGAAATCTTCTTCGGATCTACTGAACCACAGAACATATAAAATAAATTCGCCTTATTTACGACTCGAACATCAGAAATGTTAGTTCCTTCATATGTTATATTTCTTGCGACAGTTGTAACCCATTTTACTAAACCTTCATTCGTAATGCGCATTGCAGAAACATTGTTTTTTTCACAAAAATCTTCTGTTTTATATATGTTCCTTCCATCCATGCCACTGCGGCTTGTAATTTCCGAATAATTGTATTTTTGACTAAAAAACACAACTACTCCGCTATCTTCTGCAAGAAAAATATTTTCAATATCGAAACGCGTATTCAGTTCTTCCTCAGTGTATAATCTTATCTCATCTTTTTTGGGTCTTTTTCGTTTACTTCTGCTTTTCGGAACTAATTTATTTAAGGTTGTTTTTTCAAAAAACGTATAATTTAATCCAGTGTTTTTCAACGTTTCACTATCAATTTCCACATAAAAAATACCTTGGCGATCTATTCCTGTTGGATCTTTTTCCAAATCACCAAAAAACCCAATTACTTTGGTTTTGTTTTCCATGATTAAGTAACTATAATCCGTAATAGTTTTTTTTTCGTCTCTCATCTCCAAATCAATTTTATTATTTGAAATTGGGTTGATAACCGTTAGCCTTAAAAACGATGATAAATTATTCGCTTGTTTTTGCTCTTCGCGGGTAGGAATCATCGTGGAGCGGATGTAGATGTTTTGGTCAATTCCCATTTCGTAACTACACAACAATCCCTTGTCTTCAGCTAAAGGATTTACCCCCAAATCAATTGTATTCAATTTTTGTGCTTTCAACTCACCATCAATTAGCATATATTTTAGTCCGATTTTCTTAGATGGTAAGATCATTTCTGATCCAATCATCAAGGCACTTGCGTCCTCATTAGCAATTACAATAATTTTAGAGGGTGTAAATTGAGAGTGTTTGTAGTCGACAATCTCCGTTACAGAATAAATCAATTTTATTGTTTTGTCGCGCTCTAAATCAAACTTAAACGACTCAACATAAAGCTCTTCTGTTAAAGTTGAGTCAGTGTTCAGCAACTTCGTCCAAAAAACCATTACGCGGTCTTCATTTACGACTGTTTTAAAATAGTTCAAGGAATCATACACTTTCTCAGTTCCTTTATTTTCAGGAAATCCTTTAAGTGCCACTGAAGCTACTTCGGACAATGTAGTTCTATTGTAAGCGATAATCTTAAGTTTTTTATTTGAATTAATTGGACTCACTGCATAGTTACTATTCAATGCGTAAATATACATGCCGCTAGAATTAATAAAACCAGAAAAGAAGCCATTTTTATTATTTGTATAGTCAATTTTATCCGACCAATTAAACTCAAAATATTGAGCAAAAATAGATTGTGAGAAAAATATACATATAATAAATACTGGGCATTTAATGGATTTCATATGTTGCTTCCAATTTCGCATTTCGTTCGTTTCTATTTTTGTAATTAACTTGAACCTTCTTAAAATGAAAAATTATTAGTTAGGAATTCTTACCAGCTTAATTTCAACTTTACGATCTGCTTTTTTCATTTCCTCTGTATACGATCCTTTGTGAATGGACTTCGCTTCTCCATAATAGTAAACTGAAATGTTTTTGGCGTTAAATCCATAATAATCAACCAATTTTCGTTGTACAGTTTCAGCACGTTTTTTAGATAGAATTAAATTATAATCCAACGAACCATCTTGATCTGTATAACCGATTAAAATAATTTCCAATTTCTCGTTTTTCGGGAATGATTTCACGAAATTATCTAATTTTGTTTGTTCTTTATCTGTTAAGGTTGCTTGATCCACATCAAAATAAACAGCTAAATTTTTGATAATATTTTTATCTACCAAAACACTATCCATTTCAGCTTTCGAGGTGATAAGATTCTTTCTCAAATCAATTGTTGGATTGTCTTTTACTTGCTGACCAGTGTTGTTTGCATCCTTCCGCTCTTTTTCTTCCTGTAATTTGATTTTATAAATTGTACTGGAATCAATTGGACATCCATTGTTATAAACAGAACCAGAAACACTAGGACATTTGTCGACATTATTAAGGACACCATCACCATCCTCATCTAAACAACACCCTTGATTTTCAAAAGGACAACCGTTATTTAATTCAATTCCAGGCACATCTGGACAACGATCTGCAGCATCAATTACACCATCCAAGTCTCTATCAGGACAACCGTAATGAATTCCTAAACCAAAATCATTCGGACACATATCGTTCATATCAACAATTCCATCTCCATCTGTATCCGGACAACCACGTGTGTTAATTGGACCTTTGTCATAAATACAATTATCTTCTTTATCGATAATTCCGTCACCATCCGTATCAGGACACCCGAAATATTGTGGTAAACCTGGATCAACGGGACAGTGATCTTTTTCGTCTGAAATTTTATCCTTGTCTTTGTCGCCCGGTACTTTGTACAGAACATTGTATGCTAAACCAGCAAAGATATTTCTAGAAAATGACGCTTTTTGACCATAAAACAAGGATAGATTATTTGATCCTGCAAAAATTGATAATTGCTTCCATGAAAATCTACCTGCACAGCCTAAATAAACCTTTCCGTTCCCCATTTGAGAAATAGGCATCATGACAGACCAATTGTTTTTCTCAATTCGCGGTGTTACAGTATGAATAAAGAAATAATTGATTTTAGTTTTGTCATTTTTAAGACTTAAAGGAATAGAAATGTTGTAGCTCACATAGAAATTCTTTTTTACATTTAAGTCAAAACTTCCATGGAAAGATGTCGGCAGATTCATTCTAAATTTAGTTTCTTGATTTGCGGTTTTTACTCCAGTATCTTGCAAACTATCTGCAATAGCACCAAATGGAAGTGAAATAGCCGAATTTACATTAACAATTACGGATGCATTTGCCGTGGCGGAAGCGTTCGTGAAATCATGAAAAGTGCTGTCTCTCATATAGCGAATCCAACCAATATCGGTTATAGAACCAGCTATTTTCCATTTGTATTTATTGATATCATAACGCACATTTCGTTTTGCGCCATCCATTTCATAATATTGCTCTTCGTAGTTGGGTCTATACTCGTATGTGAACCCAATATCCAATCCCAAGCCACGGTTTTTATATTGCTGTTGAGTGTTATCATAACTTCTTCCGAAATTTGCATCTAAATTAGTTACTGCCATAGAAGGTGAAACACTATCCGAGAAGTTTACATCACCACTATTTGCGTAAAAATATTTAGCATCAAGTCCGTTTAATATTTTCAATGATGCACCAACTTTCAATAGTGATGTTTGCTTGTCAAATATCGTTCGTGCAAATGTAAAATTGTGCTCTGTAAAAGTCATTCTAGCAATTGCTAAATTGGCAATGCTTTGGGATTGATTAATAACATTTGGATTGTAATCATTCACTGCATTTTCTCCAAGAACAGTCGGAACACCACTTAAATGACTAAAGGTTTTGAATCGTAATGAATAGCCAACAGCATTTTGATGATTAAACTCATATTTTAAATTAAGAATATCAATGTTTGTAAATTTGTTTTTATATCCAGGGTTTTTAGGCTCTTTGTACTTCGATTTAAGTCCATAAACAGAATAATCAGCAGAGGAAAAATTACTGATGTTCGAATAATTACCACTTGTAAAGATTGCAAATTTCGTTTTGGAATCAACGATTGTCGATGGGTTGTATGAGGCTAGATTTGAATTTACAAAGTTGTCATTTACAATTCCAGTATAAAATTGTTGCGCAAATGTAGAACTAGAGGCAGTGATTAATAGAACAAGTACTACAATTCTCATATTTTCAGTTTAGGTAAACTATTTCTTGACTAGCCGCAAACGTACTACAAATTTGAAACAAGCGCAACATTCATTTGTATTCCGACACTTCGCCTGAAAAGAGGGGATGTTTTGCATTTTTTGAAGATATAAAAAAATTAAATATGAAGTTAAAATTGCGCAGTATTTGTTTATTAAAATAGTAAGAATTTAGGTATTGAAATATGAAATATAATTCAATTTAATTCCCCATTTCTGCGTATCTTTAAAATCATACGCTGATTTGTGAAATAATAACCTTTAAAACAAATCAATAACTTATTAAAAACAGCAACAATAAATTAATCATTAGCTATTGGCCAATTGCCGAATTCACTTCAAACAGTCAAAAAGAAAATGGAAAGTAAAGGAAAATGTCCAGTTCATGCTGGAATGAACACACAAATGGGTAACCAACCAAAAGTTAGTAGTGAAGGTCCCAGCAATTCAGATTGGTGGCCTAATCAATTAAAAATAAATGTTCTAAGACAGCATTCACCGCAATCGGACCCAATGGGGGTTGCATTCAATTACCGTAAAGAATTCAATAAGTTGGATTATTTCGCACTTAAACAAGACATAAATGCTTTGTTGACGACTTCGCAAGATTGGTGGCCGGCTGATTTCGGTAATTATGGACCGCTATTTATTCGTATGGCATGGCACAGTGCCGGAACTTACCGTATAGGTGATGGTAGAGGAGGCGCAACTGCTGGTCAACAGCGCTTTGCTCCTTTAAATAGCTGGCCAGATAATGGCAACTTAGACAAAGCAAGACGACTACTATGGCCTATTAAACAAAAATATGGAAGTAAGATTTCATGGGCTGATCTTATAGTATTAACTGGAAACGTTGCATTAGAATCAATGGGGTTCAAAACATTTGGTTTTGCTGGTGGTAGAGTAGATGTTTGGGAACCCGAAATTGATGTGTATTGGGGCTCAGAAAAAAAGTGGTTAGACGACAATCGATATTCCGAAGGCAGGAAATTAGAAAATCCATTAGCAGCGGTTCAAATGGGCTTAATATATGTGAATCCAGAAGGACCCAATGGCAATCCTGATCCGAAATTGGCGGCAATAGATATCCGAGAAACATTCCTCCGAATGGGTATGAACGATGAAGAAACTGTGGCACTTATCGCTGGAGGACACACTTTTGGAAAAACACATGGCGCCGGACCCGCTGCGCATGTTGGAGCGGAACCTGAAGCAGCTCCAATCGAAGAACAAGGTTTAGGTTGGAAGAACGATTATCATTCTGGAAAAGGCAAAGATGCTATTACTTCTGGTTTGGAAGTTATTTGGACATCAACACCTGTTCAATGGGGACACGATTTCTTTACTTTTCTATTTAAATACGAATGGGAACTAACAAAAAGCCCTGCAGGAGGGCATCAGTGGGTTGCAAAAAATGCCATAGCTTTCATTCCAGATGCTTACGATGAAAACAAAAAGCATTTACCAAGAATGTTAACGACTGATTTATCATTAAGATTCGATCCAGATTACGAAAAAATATCAAGGAACTTTTTAGAGAATCCAATTGCGTTTAAAGAGGCCTTTGCACGAGCTTGGTTTAAATTAACTCATCGTGATCTGGGTCCTAGTTCTCTTTACTTAGGTCCGGAAGTACCAAAGGAACAAATGACATGGCAAAATCCAATTCCAACGTTAATTCACCCTCTTGTTGATACTAAAGACATCGCGAATTTAAAAACAATACTTCTTGCAACAGATATTAGATTAGAAGAGTTCATAATAACAGCTTGGGCTTCTGCATCGACTTTCCGCGGTTCAGACAAAAGAGGTGGCGCAAATGGTGCGCGTATTCGCTTAGAACCACAAATCAATTGGGAAGTAAATAATCCTAAACAACTTAAAAAGGTGCTTTCAGTACTAGAGCAAATACAAATTGAGTTCAACAAAACGGCGAAGGATAAAAAAATATCAATTGCTGATTTAATCATTTTAGCGGGATCGGCTGCACTCGAACAAACTGCAAAAAATGCCGGTTTTGGTATTGAGGTTCCTTTTATACCTGGAAGAATGGATGCTAGTCAAGAACAAACAGATATTGAGTCAATGAAAGTGCTTGAACCTATGGCAGATGGATTCAGAAATTATTTGAAAGCTACTTATACTGTTTCTACCGAAGAATTATTAGTTGATAAAGCACAATTACTTAATCTGACCGCTCCAGAAATGACCGTTCTTGTAGGTGGAATGCGTGTGCTCAATGCCAATTTTGACAACTCTTCAAATGGTGTGTTCACTCACCAAAAAAATGTGCTGAGCAATGATTTTTTTATTAATTTATTAGACATGAATATATCATGGGAAGCTAGTTCTGATTCGAAAGAAGTTTTTGAAGGAAGAGATAGTAAAACTGGTGAATTAAAATGGAAAGGCACAAGAGCTGACTTAATCTTTGGTTCAAATTCTGAATTAAGAGCATTGGCTGAAGTTTATGGGTGTAATGATGCCAAAGAAAAGTTTGTAAAAGACTTTATAGCTGTTTGGGTAAAAGTTATGACTCTTGATCGTTTTGATTTGTAACAGCAATTAATTTCTTAAAAGCGGCTTCTTTGGAGGCCGCTTTTTTTGTGCAAATTAATTAATTTAGAACCACTTAGCTATGTAATTCTGCTTAAGCTTTCCTCTTAGCAATAGTGTATTTTGACTTTTCCCTAAAGAATTTAAATCCACATTATAGTAAATAGTTGTTGTTTTGAAATCAGAAACATAAACACAATTATATGAAAACAATTACTTTTACGGCTATTGCCTTAATGTCAGCACTTAACTTATTTGCAACAAACATTAAAAAAGAAAAAGTAGAAGAATTAAACATCGAATACACAAAAACCGATGTTTCCTGTTTTGGAAAAACAGATGGAAAAATTGAAATTGCCATTACAGGCGGATTATTACCTTACATTATTGTTTGGGATAATGGATTGTCATCCTTAGAATTACAGGATTTGAGAAGTGGTGATTATTCTGTGAAAGTTTGTGACTCCCAAGGAAAAGAAACAATTGCCTTTATAACGATTGATTCTCCTTCTCCATTGCAATTATCTTTGAATAGTGATCAAGAAACATTTGTCGATGGCTTAAGTGGAGTAATGAATGCTAAAATTATTGGAGGGACACCATGGGATATTGAAAATACAGATTTCTATTTTATCCGTTTAAACGATCAAGCTAACTTTGAAAACCCAACTAACCTAGAAGATGGTGAGTATCAATTTAGTGTAGAAGACGCAAACAAGTGCATTCTATACAAGGTAGTAAATATTGATTTTACACTTTCGTCAATCAAAGAGGAAGTTCAAACAAATGAAAGTTCAAGTGCAAATACAATTCAAATTACAATTTTAGATAACAACTTATTTATATCCTTGGAGGATCTAAATACGGCGTGTACAGATTCAGGGAAAATTAGATGCAAAAAAGAAGACTAATGTCTTCTTTTTTTTCTAGTATAATTATCGAATCAGATTCACATGTCCTACAACCATTTTTCGTTCATCGTTGGCTTTTGTTTTAAACTCGATTTTCCAAGTATATGTTCCATCCTGGCACATCTGAATTTCTCCATTCGAACCAAAAGTTCCATTCCATCCTATTTCAGTATTATGCGACTCAAAGATTATCTCTCCCCAACGATTGAATATTAACAAAGTATAATTATATGGATCAAAACCAGCAGTAAATATTGGTTTGAAGATAGGATTGTAATTATCAATATCTGGAGTAAATGTATTTGGAACATAAAATAATAACTCTTCTTGAACATCGATAGTAGCATAAGCTGTATCAGTACAACCAAGTGGAGATGTAGCCACAAGTGTTACCAAATAATTGTCTGATTCAAAATCTGGGAAAGTATGTGTAACATCAATATCATTAGATCCAGCAGAACCATCACCAAAAGACCATTCATAACTTGATGCTCCTAGTGAAGTGTTCGTAAAATTAACTTCTGTGTTCAAGGTAGATAATTCAATATCGTCTGCACTAAATCCAGCAATTGGATAATCTTCAACACACACTAAATTGTATGCTGTAAAATTCGAAGTACAACCATTAGTGGCAGTTGTTGTCAACGTCACATCATAGCAACCTCCTTGTGTGAATGTAACTGGTACAGTTCCACACCCTGTTACTTGTGTACCATTGCTTATCGTCCAAACACAGTTTGTAGAATTTGGTGTAGTATTAGTAAAATTAACAGTTACCGGGGTACAGCCACTTGTAGTATCTGGACTAAACGAAACAATAGGATTTGGATTTACAATCACGTTTACATCATCCGTATTGATACAACCAGCTGCAGAAGTTCCTGTCACTGTGTATATTGTAGTTCCCAAAGATGGAGTGAATTGAACACCATTTAATATACCATTATTCCATGTATAATTAATTGCACCTGAGCCTGTTAATGTAACCGATTGACCATCACACACCGTGATATCATTTCCAGCAAAAACAACTGGTAATGGATTCACTGTTACAAGTACTTGATCCGTTGCTACACAGCCAAATGCGCTCGTTCCTGTGACAGTATACGTAACTGCACCAACTGATGGAGTGAATGCTACGTTGTTCGAAATCCCATTATTCCAACTGTATGTTGCTGCATTACTCCCTGATAAAGTTACTGCAGTTCCGATACACACTGATTGATCTAAACCAGCATCGGTTAAAGGAAGTGGATTGACAGTTACATTAACTTGATCTGTATTAATACAACCATTTGCATCAGTACCTGTAACGGTATATGTTACGGTTCCAACTAAAGGTGTAAACGCAGTTCCATTCGTTACTAAATTATCCCAAGTATATGTTGAAGCACCAGCTCCGTTAAGGGTAACTGATGTCCCTTCACAAACTGTCTGATTCAATCCAGCATTAACTGGCGGTAAATTATTTACGAAAATTTGAACTTGATCGGTATTTATACAACCATTCACATCAGTGCCTGTAACTGTATAAGTTGAAGTTGAAACAGGTGTAAATGCTACAGCATTAGTAACACCGTTGTTCCATGAATAAATAGAAGCGCCTAAACCATTTAATGTAACCGCTGTTCCAGCACAAACTGTTTGATCAGAACCAGCACCAACAATTGGAAGTGGATTGACTGTAACTAGAACTTGATCAGTACTAATACATCCATTAACATTTGTTCCAGTGACAGTATACGTATTCGTAAGCACAGGATTGAAGGCTGTTCCATTTATCACACCATTATTCCATGTATATGTTGTCGCGCCTGAGCCATTCAAAGTAACACTTCCACCAATACAAATCGTTTGATCAGGACCAGCACCAACAATTGGAAGTGCATTAACCGTAACATTGACTTGGTCAGTATTGATACAACCTCCTGCATCTGTTCCTGTTACAGTGTATGTAATTGTACCAACAGCTGGAGTAAATGCAGTATTATTAACGACTCCGTTATTCCATGTATAAGTAGAAGCACCTGATCCATTCAAAGTGACTGATGTTCCAACACAAACTGTTTGGTCTAAACCAGCATTGACAGCAGGAAGTCCAGCAACTGTAACTACTACTTGGTCAGTATTAATACATCCATTAATATTTGTTCCAGTTACTGTGTAGGTCGCAGTTGCAACAGGTATAAATGGCGTATTATTCGTAATACCATTATTCCAAGTGTAATTTGTCGCACCTGAGCCATTTAACGTAACCGATCCGCCAGCACAAGTAGTCACATCTAAACCAGCATTAACGGCTGGAAGTGGATTTACTGTTACAACAACTTGATCCGTGTTAATACAACCGTTTCCATCAGTTCCTGTTACCGTGTAAGTATTCGTTATGGACGGATTGAAAGGTGTATTATTCGTTACGCCATTATTCCATGTATAAGTCGTTGCACCTGACCCGTTCAATGTAACTGCAGCACCTATACAAATCGTTTGATCAGCACCAGCGCCAACAATTGGCAACGGATTTACTGTGACATTTACTTGATCTGTATTGATACAACCATTCGCATTTGTTCCAGTTACTGTATAAGTTAATGTTCCGACAGCAGGAGTAAATGCGGTTGCATTTGTAACACCATTATTCCATGTATAAGAAGTAGCACCACTACCGTTCAATGTAACCGCTGCACCAATACAGACTGTTTGATCTGGACCAGCTCCAACTGTAGGTAATGGATTTACAGTAACTACAACTTGGTCAGTATTAATACATCCATTAGCGTTCGTGCCAGTAACCGTGTAAGTTGTTGTTGCAATTGGTGCAAATGAAACACCATTGGTAACTCCATTATTCCAATTATAAATTGTTGCGCCAGATCCACTTAACGTAACTGAAGCTCCAATACATATCGTTTGATCAGTACCAGCACCAACTGTTGGTAATGGGTTCACTGTAACAACGACTTGATCGGTATTGATACATCCATTTACGTTTGTTCCTGTTACTGTATAAGTAGTTGTAGCTGCAGGAGTAAATGCTGTATTATTAATTACACCATTATTCCAAGTATAGGTTGAAGCTCCAGATCCAGAAAGAGTTGCGGATGCCCCAATACAAATAGCTTGATCTACACCAGCGTTCACTGTTGGAAGAGGATTTACAGTTACCACTACTTGATCTGTATTAATACATCCGTTAGCATTAGTTCCAGTTACAGTATAAGTTGTAGAACCAACGGCTTGTGTAAAAGGTACACCATTTGTAATTCCGTTATTCCAAACATAAGTTGCGGCTCCTGTTGCCGTCAAGGTAGTTGATGTTGGAGTACAAACTGTTTGATCAACTCCTGCATTTACTGCGGGAAGTGGATTTACGACTAAATTGACATTTGCCGTACTATCGCATCCGCTTCCAGTTGTAAAGGTTTGAGAGTACATTCCAGCAACTGATCTCGAAATACCATGAATGATAACAGATTGCCCTTGGCAAATTGTTTGTGAGAAATTAGCTGTAATTACTGAATTCTCAGTAACAGTGAATCCTGCTGAAGTTGCTGTACAACCAAAACCATTTGTAACAGTAACTGAAATTGGATTATTAGCAATTGTCACATTTACTGTTGGAGTAGATGCTCCTGTAGTCCATGAATAAGTAGTGAATGGAGTAGAGGTTGATAAAGTAGCAAAATTACCTGCACAATATTGAGTTGGACCATTAATAACAGGCACTGGATTCGGATTAACCGTAACCGACACTTGATCTGTTCCAGTACAACCAGCCGCCGTTGTTCCAGCCACCGTATAGGTAATTGTTCCAACTCCTGGCGTAAAAGCAATCCCATTAGAAACACCGTTGTTCCATGTATAAGTTGAAGCACCTATTGCTGTTAAAGTAACAGAAGGTCCTTGACATATAGTTTGATCTGGTCCAGCATTCACAATTGGTAATGGGTTCACAGTAATTGTAACTGAGCTAGTCGCTGTACAGCCGAGTGTTGTACCTGTAACTGTATAAGTTGTTGTCGCTGTTGGCACAAAAGCAACGCCCTGATTAACTCCATTGTTCCAAGAATATGCCGCAGCCCCAGTCGCAGTAAGTGTTACCGATGTGCCAGCACATACTGTTTGAGGAGAACCAGCTACTACCACTGGAATTGGGTTAACAGTTACTGCTACCTGATCTGTATTGATACAACCAGCTGCTGTAGTTCCTGTGACGGTGTAAGTCGTTGTTGAAGTCGGTATAAAAGAGACACCATTCGTGATCCCTCCTGTCCAAGTGTATATTGCTGCTCCTGTTCCTGTTAAAGTTACCGAAGTACCAGCACAAACTGTTTGATCTAAACCAGCTCCTACAGTTGGAATAGGATTGACTGTTACTGTAATTGCATCTGTACCAACACATCCATTCCCATCTGTTCCTGTAACAGAATAAGTTGTTGTACCCGTTGGTGTAACAACAAAATTATTACCAACACCAAGTCCATTATTCCAAGTATATGTAGCTCCGCCAGTTGCTGTTAATGTGGTAGATGCACCATTACATAGGGCAACATCTGGACCTGCGTTTATAGGAGCTGACAATAATACTGAAACAACTACTTGATCTGTATTTATACAACCATTCACATTTGTTCCTGTTACTGTATATGTCGTTGTAGCAGCAGGTACGAAAGATACCCCATTACTTATGCCATTGTTCCATGAATAAACTGAACCACCTGTTCCAGTAAGTGTGACACTTCCGCCAGTACAAACTGCAACATCAGCACCCGCATTAATAGCTGGTAGCGGATTAACTGTTACAGTAACTGTAGATGTATTAATGCAACCAGCAGCAGAAGTACCTATGACTGTATAAGTTGTTGTTGTTGCTGGAGCAAAAGCTACTCCCTGTGTAATACCATTGTTCCATGAATAGGTTGATGCACCTGTTGCTGTCAATGTTACTGACGCTCCAATACAAACTGATTGAGCGGCTCCTGCATTGACTGTTGGTAATGGATTAACTGTAACTGTAACTGATGAAGAATTAATACAACCGGCAGCTGACGTTCCAATTACTGTATAAGTTGTCGTTGCTGCTGGAGTAAATGCGACTCCTTGTGTAACTCCATTGTTCCAAGAATAAGTTGAAGCGCCTATTGCCGTTAAGGTAACAGGTGTTCCAGCACATACTGTTTGAGGAGCACCAGCATTTACAGTTGGTAAAGGATTTACGGTAACTGTTACTGTGCTTGTATTCGTACAACCAGCAGCCGATGTTCCTATTACACTATATGTTGTTGTTGATGCAGGTGTAAATGCTACTCCTTGTGTCACACCATTATTCCAAGTATACGTTGATGCTCCTGTTGCCGTTAGCGTCACAGCGGTACCTACACAAACCGTTTGTGGTAAGCCTGCAACTACTGTTGGAATTGGATTAACTGTTACAGTAACTGTAGATGTATTAGTACAACCAGCAGCTGAAGTACCTGTTACAGTATAAGTTATTGTCGCAGCTGGTGTAAATGCTACTCCTTGAGTAACACCATTGTTCCATGAATAAGTTGAAGCACCTGTTGCTGTAAGTGTAACCGACGCACCTGCACAAACTGTTTGAGCAGCACCTGCAACTACGGTTGGCAAAGGACTTACATTAACTGTTATAGCATCTGTTCCTATACAACCACCTGCGTTAGTTCCTGTAACCGTATAAGTTGTTGTAGATGCAGGTGAAACAGAAAAACCATTCCCAGCACCCAAACCATTGTTCCAGCTATATGTTGCTCCTCCAGAAGCGGTTAAGGTTGTTGACCCACCAGGACAAATCGTAACATCTGGACCTGCATTAATAGCAGCACTGGCCGATACAGTTACTATTACTGCATCAGAACTCGTACATCCTAAAGATGCTCCAGTTACAGTATATGTCGTTGTTATAGCAGGAGAAACAGTAACAGTAGCAGTTGTCATTCCACCTGGTGCCCATAAATAAGTTGTTGCTCCAGTAGCTGTTAAAGTTGTTGATCCACTTGCACAAATAGAAACATCTGGACCAGCGTTCACTACTGGTATTGGATTAACAGTTACTGTAACAGTACTTGTATTAATACATCCAGCAGCTGAAGTCCCTGTTACTGTATATGTTGCAGTTGCAGCCGGAGTAAAAGCTACTCCTTGTGTTACTCCATTATTCCATGAATATGTTGAAGCACCTGTAGCAGCCAATGTTACAGCTGTTCCAGCACAAACCGTTTGAGGTGTACCAGCATTAACAGTTGGCAATGGATTGACAGTAATGACGACAGTACTCGTAACTGCATTACATGGTCCAGCAGGATTATTTGTTGTTAATGTTAATGTAACAGTACCCGTTGAGATTGAAGGAGTATATGTGGAAGTTAAACTTGCAGCATTTGAAAATGTTCCTGAAGAGGCAGACCAAGTGGAGCTAGTTGCAGCTCCGCCAATTGCACCTGCTAAAGTAACTGAACCCCCAGCACAAACTGATTGCGCGGTTCCAGCATTAGCAGTAGCTAAAGGATTCACAGTTACTAAGACAATATCCGTATTTCTACATCCTTGTGCATTTGTACCTGTAACTGTATAATTTGATGTTGCAGCTGGAGTAAATGCTGTTCCATTTGTAACACCACCTGTCCAAGTATAAGTGGAAGCACCTGTGCCAGACAAAGTAACTGCTGTTCCAGTACAAACCGTTTGATCCACACCTGCATTCACTACTGGTATAGCAGGAGAGGTATACGTTTGTGTCGCTGTACATGCCGGTAATACTGAAAAAGTTGCCGTGACTGTACAAGCTGCACCAGTTGCATTGACGTTTGCTATACTATAATTAATTGATGCCGCAAATGGAGCATTAAAGGTTTGAGAACCACCACATGAATTAGTAACGGTTAATGTTCCAGATGTTGGAGGATTACTTACTGCTATAGTTCCAGAAGCCGTATACTGATTCGAAGTATTACAAGCACTTGCTGTTGCAGTCATCGATGTTATAGCACATGTTGGTGCAACGATACTACAATTGGTAGTTCCAGCACCACCAGCTTGGGCAAATTGAATGTATCCTGCAGAACCATTATAATTAGTTATGAGTAGCATGTAAAATTGACCTGAAACAGCACCAGGAATATTTGCTTGTTCAGTTGCTGCTGCAGAATAAGAACAATCTACTAAATTTCCACTCGGATAAGATGAAGGAATGGTTGTAGAAGGTGCAATTCCTGAACAAGCCGCACCAAGACTTGAAAATGGTCCCCAAAGTGCAAAATCGACGTCAATTGGCGTCCCGCCAGTAGTAAATTGTGAAATATTAATATCAATATTTCCTGAATTTTGAATATTTAAGTACATCCACATTGGGTTCGGAGTGGAATACAAACAGTTGTATTGACCACTACTAGCCACACCTGTTGTATTGCAATATGTGTATGCTGTACCTGTACAAAAAGGATCTGCCGTTGAACAGTTGTTGTTTGATCCACCAACACAACCGCCGCCGCCGCCGCCACTTGAACCGGTATTGGTCACAACAGTTGTTGTACCGCATCCTGTAGCAGTGCCACAAGAGCCACAATTTGTGTTATATGAAATGTAATAAGTACCAGATGTGGTAGCATTAAACGTTAAAGGAGTCGTCCCAAAAGAAACAACAGGGCCACTATTGCTGCCACTGTGAACAGTAATACAACCACCAGAACTGTTTGTCAAGGTATACGAACTTCCTGCTACAAAACCACCAACCGTAGAATATTCTGTTTGATAATTACAACCGCTTATGGATACGGAGGTCCCAGCAACAGTAGACGCCGTTGCTGATCCGTATGATGAAGTATTTGTACATTGGCTTAAACCACTATGTTGTGCTATAACAAGCACTGCTAGAATTAAAAGTATATTTTTCATTCGTTTGAATTACTTATTAATGAACCTCTTTCTTCAAAACTCACAATTCCAGTAATAAGATTGCTCAAAAGCCCTTTTACCACTTCAAATGGAGTTCCACCGTTGCAATTAAAAACCAATATTCCTGAATTGTCAACTGTTACAGAACTAACACGTATGTCACTTTGAGAACGCTCTTGCAGTGTAATTAATCCTTCTGCACTTAATCCTTGAACTTCAACTCGATAGGTAGTTGCAATACCATCCCAAACTAGAACACCATTTATTTTGTTCAAATCCATTCTAGATTGGACTTCTTGAGATTGAGACTCATACGTTTGAGAGAAAAATGCAAATGAGGTAAATACACAAAGCATTAACAGTAGTAAATGTTTCATTTTAGGGAATTGATTTATAAGAAATAATTTATAGGAAAAATTGAAAACGAACTTGCACTCAAGCCAATCATGGGTAATATACTCATTTTTAGTTGTTTTCATAAAATTAGTAACTCGTGGTTTTCATCGCCAATAACGAGACGAAGAGACTTGTATTTGGTTGCCACGAATTTATCTATAATTTAACACTTTTGTTGATTTTCGTTGGAATTTACCTGATTCATTTTTGACTAGTCACAAATATACCACAACGTAAATAGATTACGAACTTCGCATCGCATTTTTGTCAAAAAAGAGCGATGAAGATATACGAATTCACCCA